>Ga0208788_1000029_pt1 | contig 115734 bp, 121 predicted proteins | sample Wag4_2014_7_11_3_FD_187363 | JGI IMG/M metagenome (GOLD analysis project Ga0208788, IMG submission 187363) | Fresh water mixed with fracking chemicals microbial communities from Ohio, USA - Utica-2 Time Series FC 2014_7_11 (SPAdes) (version 2) ... | reverse complement strand
GGCACTGACGCTTTCGATCCAGTGATGCACCACCGGCACGCCATGGGTCAGGATGCCGCCGCCCACCAGGAACATCGCCGCCGTACCGATCACCGACAGGCTTTTCATCATGTACGGCGCCGCACGCAGAATCCCGGCGCCGATGCTTTTGGCCACTTGCCCGGGCTTCTGGGTCAACCACAGCCCCAGGTCATCGAGCTTGACGATGCCGGCCACCAGCCCATACACGCCGACCGTCATGACGATGGCGATGCCCGACAGCACGACCACCTGCTGAGTCAGTGCCGATTCGGCCACGACACCCAGGGTGATGGCGATGATTTCCGCCGAGAGAATGAAGTCGGTGCGAATCGCGCCCTTGATCTTGTCCTTTTCAAAGGCCACCAGGTCCACTGCCGGGTCTGCCACCGCTTCGACCCGTTCGGCATGCTGCGCCTGATCTTCGGTCTTGCTGTGCAGGAATTTGTGCGCGAGCTTCTCGAATCCTTCAAAGCACAGGTAAGCGCCGCCGAGCATCAGCAAGGGCGTGACCAGCCAGGGAACGAACGCGCTGATGGCCAACGCCGAGGGCACCAGGATCAGCTTGTTGACGAACGACCCTTTGGCCACCGCCCACACCACCGGGATTTCCCGCTCGGCACGCACACCGCTGACCTGTTGGGCATTGAGCGCCAGATCGTCGCCCAACACGCCGGCGGTTTTCTTGGCGGCCATCTTGGTCATCAACGCGACGTCGTCCAGTACCGCGGCAATGTCGTCGATCAGTACCAGCAAACTGCTTCCTGCCATGAATCGGGTTTCCTTCTTTAATGAATGCGGTGCAGCATAGCGCGGCACGCACCGCACGGCGCATTCTTGAGCGCCGTCGAAGGCCGGTGCTACCATGCGCAACCGCCAGTACAGGCAAGGAACCACCTGGTTTATGAGCACCATCCGCGAGCGCAACAAACAACTGATCCTGCGTGCCGCCAGTGAAGAATTTGCCGACAAGGGCTTCGCTGCGACCAAAACCAGCGACATCGCAGCCAAGGCGGGATTGCCCAAGCCCAACGTCTACTACTACTTCAAATCCAAGGAAAACCTCTACCGTGAGGTTCTGGAAAGCATCATCGAGCCTATTTTGCAGGCCTCGACGCCGTTCAACCCGGACGGGGTACCCAGCGAAGTATTGAGCGGCTACATCCGCTCGAAAATCCGCATCTCCCGCGACCTGCCGTTTGCCTCCAAGGTATTTGCCAGCGAAATCATGCACGGCGCCCCACACCTGAGCACCGACCTGGTCGAACAGCTCAACAGCCAGGCCAAACACAACATCGACTGCATCCAGACCTGGATCGACCGCGGCCAGATCGCCCCCCTCGACCCCAACCACCTGATGTTCAGCATCTGGGCCGCGACCCAGACCTATGCCGACTTCGACTGGCAAATCACCGCCATCACCGGCAAGGCCCGGCTGGACGAAGAGGATTATGAAGCAGCGGCGCAGACGATTATCCGGCTGGTGCTCAAGGGGTGTGAGCCGGATTGATGGACCGGGGTGGCCCATTCGCGAGCAAGCCCGCTCCCACACTGGATTCCCTGTGGGAGCTAGCCTGCTAGCGATGAAGACAACCCGATTTCAGCTCAAACCCAAATGGCATCCCACAGTGGATAGTCACCAAGCTTTTTAACCAAGCCAGCCCGCAATGGGTTGGCCACGACATAACGCGCCACTTTCACCAGATCTTCCTCTCGGCGCAGTGCCCGGTCATGAAAGCCCTTCTGCCAGAGAGTAACCTTGCGGCCAGTCAACTGATTTATCGATTTGGTACTCATGGACTTGGTCTTCTGCATGAGACTCGCCAACGATCCCTGCTGCAGCTCAATTAACCAATGGAAATGGTCGGGCATGACAACCCAAGCCAGCGAATTCGCCACGCCTTGATCCTGAGCGCAACGGAATTGGTTAACCACCGCTCGACCCAAAATGAAGTCTTCGAATATCGGCTTTCGGTCATGCGTATTGGTAGTCAGCAGGTAAATCCGATGGGCTTCGGCATAGCGACCGATGCGCAGACGATTTGAGGCGGGTAGATCAGGCATTCCTTTGCCCCTTGCATGATGGGTTCATGTGGAAGGCTAGACTCGGTAGCACCCAAGGGCGGGGCTGAATTTTCGCAGGATGAGTCTGGTAGTCCGCCATCGCCAGCAGGCTGGCTCCCACAGTGGATTTGCGGTGATTGCACAATGTGTGTCGCACCACATCCCTCCTGTGGGAGCCAGCCTGCTGGCGAAGGCGATAGGTCAATCAATATAAGATCACGCAACCACCCCCGCATCCGCCCTCAACCCCAACCCCTCGATCGCCGTGATCGCACACTGCTCATCCACATCCGACAAATCCCCGCTGATCCCCACCGCCCCCAGCACATTCCCTGCCTGATCGCGGATCAACACACCTCCCGGTGCCGGCACGACGCTGCCCTGCCCCAGGCTGTTGAGCGCGGCGATGAAGGCTGGGCGTTGTTGGGCGTCCAGGGCCAGCAGGCGGGAGCCTTTGCCCAGGGCGATGGCGCCCCAGGCTTTGCCGATGGCGACCTGGGGGCGCAGCAGGCTGGCGCCGTCTTCGCGTTGCAGGGTGATCAGGTGCCCGCCGGCGTCCAGTACCGCGATGGTCAGGGGCGCCGCGGAGATGGCCCGCCCTGCGTTGATGGCCTCGTTGACCAGGTTGACTGCGACTTTCAAGGTTAAAGCGCTCATGGTGCCGTCCTCATTTTGTTGTTCGGAAAGCCGTTGGGCTGCGCTTTTGTGACGCAGCTCGATGCAACAAATAGAACACAATGAATTATATTTTTGTATACAATAATTCTCGAAAAGCGCCACATGCGACGAAAAGCCACAGTAGATTGGGCTTCCGACGAATGAAACGGTTGCTTGAGAAAATGGATTGACCTGCGCCGTCCGCCGTGAATACACTCTGCGCAAAGCCACTTGTATACAATTACAAAACGTAAAGAGGCACAAACCATGAGCAAAATGAGAGCAATCGAAGCCGCCGTTCTGGTGATGCGCCGTGAAGGGGTTGATACCGCTTTTGGCATCCCGGGTGCCGCCATCAACCCGCTGTACTCCGCCCTGCAAAAGGTCGGCGGCATCGATCACGTCCTCGCTCGCCACGTTGAAGGCGCCTCGCACATGGCCGAGGGCTACACCCGCACCAAGGCCGGCAACATCGGCGTGTGCATCGGCACCTCCGGCCCTGCCGGCACCGACATGGTCACCGGGCTCTACAGCGCCTCGGCCGACTCGATCCCGATCCTCTGCATCACCGGCCAGGCACCCCGCGCCCGTATGCACAAGGAAGACTTCCAGGCAGTCGACATCACCAGCATCGTCAAGCCAGTGACCAAGTGGGCGACCACTGTTCTGGAGCCAGGCCAGGTGCCTTACGCGTTCCAGAAAGCCTTCTATGAAATGCGCTCCGGCCGTCCAGGCCCGGTGCTGATCGACCTGCCGTTCGACGTACAAATGGCAGAAATCGAATTCGATATCGATGCCTACCAGCCGCTGCCATTGGCCAAGCCAAGCGCGACCCGCGTTCAGGTGGAAAAGGCCCTGGCCTTGCTCGATCAAGCCGAGCGCCCATTGCTGGTTGCCGGCGGTGGCATCATCAATGCCGACGCCAGCGACCTGTTGGTGGAGTTCGCCGAACTGACCGGCATCCCGGTCATCCCGACCCTGATGGGCTGGGGCACCATCCCCGACGATCACCCGCTGATGGTCGGCATGGTCGGTCTGCAGACGTCGCACCGCTACGGCAACGCCACGATGCTGAAATCCGACGTGGTGCTGGGCATCGGTAACCGCTGGGCCAACCGTCACACCGGTTCGGTCGACGTGTACACCGAAGGTCGCAAGTTCATTCACGTCGACATCGAAGGCACCCAGATCGGCCGCGTGTTTACACCGGACCTGGGCATCGTTTCCGACGCTGCCGCCGCGCTGACCGTGTTCATCGAAGTCGCTCGTGAATGGCAAGCCGCCGGCAAACTGAAAAACCGCAGTGCATGGCTGCAAGACTGCCAGCAGCGCAAATCCAGCCTGCAGCGCAAGACTCACTTCGACAACGTGCCGGTCAAGCCACAGCGCGTTTACGAAGAGATGAACCAGGTGTTCGGCAAGGACACTTGCTACGTCAGCACCATCGGTCTGTCGCAGATTGCCGGCGCGCAGTTCCTGCACGTCTACAAGCCGCGTCACTGGATCAACTGCGGCCAGGCCGGCCCGTTGGGCTGGACCATTCCGGCGGCGCTGGGCGTGGTCAAGGCCGACCCGACCCGCAAGGTCGTTGCACTGTCGGGCGACTATGACTTCCAGTTCATGATCGAAGAATTGGCGGTGGGTGCGCAGTTCAAGCTGCCGTACATCCACGTCGTGGTGAACAACTCGTACCTGGGTCTGATCCGTCAGGCGCAGCGCGGGTTCGAAATGGACTACTGCGTGCAGCTGTCCTTCGATAACCTGAACGCGCCGGAACTCAACGGTTATGGCGTCGATCACGTCGCGGTCGCCGAAGGCCTGGGCTGCAAGGCATTGCGCGTGTTCGAACCGTCCGACATCGCCCCTGCCCTGCGCAAGGCCGAAGAAATGATCGAAGAGTTCAAGGTGCCGGTGATCGTCGAGATTATCCTGGAGCGTGTGACCAACATTTCCATGGGTACCGAGATCAACGCCGTCAACGAATTCGAAGACCTGGCGCTGGTCGGCAACGACGCACCGACGGCGATTTCGTTGCTCGATTAACAGCTGACCGCTCCCGATGTGGGAGCTAGCCATGTGGCGAGGGAGCTTGCTCCCGCTCGGCTGCGAAGCAGTCGTAAAGCTTTTGGGGCCGCTCCGCGCCCCAGCGGGAGCAAGCTCCCTCGCCACACAGGCTCGCTCCTACAAGGGGAACCTCACAAGATTTACGGGAGACCACCATGCCGCGTTTCGCAGCCAACCTGTCCATGCTGTTCACCGAACAGGACTTCCTCGCCCGTTTCGAAGCGGCCGCCAAGGCCGGCTTCAGTGGTGTCGAGTACCTGTTCCCCTACGACTTCAGCTCCGCCGAAATCAAGGCCAAGCTCGACGCCAACGGTCTGACCCAAGTGCTGTTCAACCTGCCGGCCGGTGACTGGGCCAAGGGCGAGCGCGGTATTGCCTGCCTGCCGGACCGCGTTGAAGAATTCCGCGCCGGGGTCGACCTGGCGATCGCTTACGCGCAAGTGCTGGGCAACACCCAGGTCAACTGCCTGGCCGGTATTCGTCCGCAGGGCATCGATGATGCCACCGTGGAAAAAACCTTCGTCGCCAACCTCAAGTACGCGGCCGACAAGCTGCAGGCGGCGGGCATCAAACTGGTGATGGAAGCGATCAACACCCGCGACATCCCCGGCTTCTACCTGAACAACACAGCGCAAGCCCTGTCGATTCGCGAACAGGTCGGCAGCGCCAATCTGTTCCTGCAATACGACATCTATCACATGCAAATCATGGAGGGCGACCTGGCCCGCACCCTGCAATCGCACCTGGGCGAGATCAACCATATCCAGTTGGCCGACAACCCGGGGCGCAACGAACCGGGCACCGGTGAAATCAACTACCGCTTCCTGTTCGAACACCTGGACCGCATCGGCTATCAGGGCTGGGTGGGCTGCGAGTACAAGCCGCTGACCACCACCGAAGCAGGCCTGGGCTGGCTCAAAACCCATAACGCGATCTGAACTGTTTCCCCTGTAGGAGCGAGCTTGCTCGCGATGTAGGCCCAGACAACGCGGGGCATCAGACAGCCCTCATTATCGTTAACGCCCATCGCGAGCAAGCTCGCTCCTACAGATAACCAGAAAAACAAGAGGAATTTCTCATGGCTAAAATCGGATTCATCGGCACCGGCATCATGGGCCACCCAATGGCGGCGAACCTGCAGAAAGCCGGTCACAGCCTGTTCCTGTCGGCACACCACGACGCCGCGCCTGCCGACCTGGTCGCCGCCGGCGCCATCGCCCTGGCCAACCCGAAAGAGGTCGCACAAGAAGCCGAATTCATCATCGTCATGGTCCCGGATACCCCGCAGGTCGAAGACGTGCTGTTCCGTGCCGATGGCATTGCCGCCGGTGTCGGCAAAGGCAAAGTGGTGATCGACATGAGTTCGATCTCGCCGACCGCCACCAAGGCTTTTGCGGCCAAGATCAACGAAAAAGGCGCGCAGTACCTCGACGCGCCGGTATCCGGCGGTGAAGTCGGCGCCAAGGCAGCGACCCTGAGCATCATGGTCGGTGGCGACGCCGACGCCTTCGAACGCGCCCTGCCGCTGTTCCAGGCCATGGGCAAGAACATCACCCTGGTCGGTGGCAACGGCGACGGCCAGACCGCGAAAGTGGCCAACCAGATCATCGTCGCGCTGAACATCCAGGCCGTGGCCGAAGCGCTGCTGTTCGCCTCGAAGAACGGTGCCGACCCAGCCAAGGTGCGTGAAGCGCTGATGGGCGGTTTCGCTTCGTCGAAGATCCTCGAAGTGCACGGCGAACGCATGATCAAGGGCACCTTCGACCCGGGCTTCCGCATCAGCCTGCACCAGAAGGACCTGAACCTGGCCCTGCAGGGCGCCAAGGAACTGAACATCAACCTGCCGAACACCGCAAACGCCCAGCAAGTGTTCAGTACCTGCGCGGCCATCGGTGGCAGCAACTGGGACCACTCGGCACTGATCAAGGGTCTGGAACACATGGCCAACTTCTCGATTCGCGACAAGAAGTAAGCCCTGCACAAAACCCATGTGGGAGCGGGCTTGCTCGCGAAAGCGGTGGATCAGGCAACCTCTGCGTTGAATGCATGTCCGCCTTCGCGAGCAAGCCCGCTCCCACATTGGACCTGAGTTGCCCCTTCCAATAACAAGAATTCCGGGAGCCCGCCATGTCGGTCGATCCGCAACAATTCCTGCGCGAGCTGTTCGCCACAGCCATCGACGCGGCCCATCCTCAGCAAGTCCTCGAAGCCCATCTGCCCGCCGACCGTAGCGGCCGAGTGATCGTCATCGGTGCCGGCAAGGCCGCGGCGGCCATGGCCCAGGTGGTCGAGCGCTGCTGGCAGGGTGAAGTGTCCGGTCTGGTGGTGACGCGCTACGGCCACGGCGCACCCTGCGAAAAAATCGAAGTGGTCGAAGCCGCGCACCCCGTGCCGGACGCCGCCGGCCAGGCCGTCGCCAAGCGTGTGTTCGAACTGGTCAGCAACCTGAGCGAATCCGACCGCGTGATCTTCCTGCTCTCCGGTGGCGGCTCGGCGTTGCTGGCCCTGCCCGCAGCCGGCATCACCCTGGCCGACAAGCAGTCGATCAACAAAGCGCTGCTCAAATCCGGCGCCACCATCGGCGAGATGAACTGCGTGCGCAAGCACCTCTCGGCGATCAAGGGTGGACGTCTGGGCAAGGCCTGCTGGCCGGCCACTGTCTACACCTACGCGATTTCCGATGTACCGGGCGACCTCGCCACGGTCATCGCGTCGGGCCCCACCGTGGCCGACCCAAGCACCTCGGCCGAAGCCCTGGCGATCCTCAAGCGCTACCACATTGAAGTCCCGGCGTCGGTGCGCACCTGGCTGCAAAGCCCGGAATCGGAAACCGTCAAACCCGGCGACCCGAGCCTGGCCCGCAGTCACTTCCAGTTGATCGCCCGTCCGCAGCAATCCCTTGAAGCGGCAGCGGTGAAATGCCGCCTGGCCGGGTTCAGTCCGCTGATCCTCGGCGACCTGGAAGGCGAATCACGGGAAGTGGCGAAAGTCCACGCCGGCATCGCCCGCCAAGTCGTCCAGCATGGCCAGCCGCTGGCGGCGCCCTGCGTGATCCTGTCCGGCGGCGAAACCACCGTCACGGTGCGCGGCAATGGCCGTGGCGGGCGCAACGCCGAATTCCTGCTGAGCCTGACCGACAGCCTCAAGGGCCTGCCCGGCGTCTACGCCCTGGCCGGTGACACCGATGGCATCGACGGCTCCGAAGACAATGCCGGCGCGATCATGACCCCGGACAGCTACGCCCGCGCCGCCGCCCTGGGCCTGAGCGCCAGCGACGAGTTGGACAACAACAATGGCTACGGCTACTTCCAGGCGCTGGACGCACTGATCGTCACCGAGCCGACCCGCACCAACGTCAACGATTTCCGCGCCATCCTGATTCTCGAGAGCCCTAAACATGACGCCTGACAAAAAGGTCAAAATCCTCGCCACCCTGGGCCCCGCCATCGACGGGATCGACGACATCCGTGAACTGGTGCAGGCCGGGGTCAACATCTTTCGCCTGAACTTCAGCCACGGCGATCACGCCGACCACGCCCAGCGCTATCAGTGGATTCGTGAAGTCGAGCGCCAGCTGAATTATCCGCTGGGCATCCTGATGGATCTGCAAGGCCCAAAACTGCGGGTCGGCAAGTTCGCCGCCGGCAAGGTGCAACTGCATCGCGGTCAGGCCCTGCGCCTGGATCTGGACGCCACGCCGGGGGATGAACGCCGGGTCAACCTGCCACATCCGGAAATCATCGCCGCGCTGGAGCCAGGCATGGACCTGCTGCTGGACGACGGCAAGCTGCGCCTGAGGGTGGTCACCAAATACAGCGACGCGATAGACACCACCGTGCTCAACGGCGGCGAACTGTCGGACCGCAAAGGCGTGAACGTGCCGCAAGCGGTGCTCGACCTCAGCCCACTGACCGCCAAGGACCGCCGCGATCTGAGTTTCGGCCTGGAACTGGGTGTGGACTGGGTGGCCTTGTCCTTCGTGCAACGTCCCGAAGACATCCGCGAGGCCCGTGCGCTGATCGGCGACAAGGCGTTCCTGATGGCCAAGATCGAAAAACCATCGGCGGTCGAGCAACTGCGGGAAATCGCCGAATTGAGTGACGCGATCATGGTCGCCCGTGGCGATCTGGGTGTGGAAGTGCCGGCCGAAAGCGTGCCGCAGATCCAGAAGAACATCATCAGCACCTGCCGCCAGCTCGGCAAACCGGTGGTGGTGGCCACGCAGATGCTCGAATCGATGCGCTTCTCCCCGGCGCCCACCCGCGCCGAAGTCACCGACGTGGCCAACGCCGTGGCCGAAGGCGCCGACGCGGTGATGCTGTCTGCGGAAACCGCGTCCGGCGAGTACCCGCTGGAAGCCGTGCAGATGATGAGCAAGATCATCCGCCAGGTGGAGAACGGTCCGGACTATCAGGCCCAGCTCGACGTCAGCCGACCGAAGGCCGAAGCCACGGTGTCCGACGCGATCAGTTGCGCGATCCGCCGCATCAGCAACGTGCTGCCGGTGGCGGTGCTGGTGAACTACAGCGAATCGGGCACTTCCAGCTTGCGCGCGGCGCGGGAACGGCCGACGGTGCCGATCCTCAACCTGACGCCGAACCTGTCGACCGCTCGCCGCCTGACCGTGGCCTGGGGCGTGCATTCGGTGGTCAATGATCGGCTGCGTCAGGTGGATGAAGTGTGCTCCACGGCCCTGGAAATCGCCCAGGCCCAGGGCATGGCGCAGCGCGGAGATACGTTATTGATCACCGCAGGTGTGCCGTTTGGGCAGCCGGGGTCGACTAACTCGTTGCGTATCGAGACGTTGATCTAGAGCGCCCATACCGGCCTCATCGCCAGCAGGCTGGCTCCCACATGGGTTTTGTGTCGATCACGGAATCAAGACTGAACAGAGATTCAGTGTGGGAGCCAGCCTGCTGGCGATGCAGGCGACACGGTTTCACTGACTTTTTAGAACTGCCATGCCTGCCAACCACTTCAACACCCACTGCCCCGACTGGGCCGAAGCTTTGCTCAACGGCTTCAGCCAAATCTTCCTCCAGCGCCATCCGCTGTGCGGCCTGCTGTGCCTGCTGGCCATTTTGTTCACCGCCCCCGCCCTGCTCGGGGGTGCCTTGCTCGGCGGTGTCGCCGGGTTGCTCACCGCGCAACGTCGCGGCTATGCCAAGGCCGATCGCCAGGCCGGGCTGTTCAGTTACAACGGCGTGCTGCTCGGTCTGCTGCTGAGCCTGTATTTCCCCTGGTCGGCGATGATGCCGCTGCTGATCCTGGCCGCCGGTGGCCTGAGTGCGATGATCACTCAACAGTGGCTCAAGCGCGTACGGCTCAGCCAATTCCTGCCCGCCTGCACCGCGCCCTTTGTACTCCTGAGCTGGGTACTGCTGTGCTTTGCCACCCCCTCGACCCAGGCGCATCTGATTGAGGTCAGCGTACTGAACATGCTCGCCGCCCCGCTCAAAGGCCTGGGCCAGGTGATGTTCCTCGGTCATCCGCTGGCCGGTGCGATGATTGCCGCCGGGTTGTGGATCGCCGATCGCCGCGCATTCTGCTGGGCATTGCTGGCATCGGTCGCAGGCATGGGCTGGAGCCTGCTGCACCAGGATTTCTACACCGCATTGCTCGGCCTCGGTAGCTATAACGCCGTACTCGCCGCCCTGGCTTTCAGCGCCCGGCGCCAGCAGCCATGGCTGCCATTGCTCGGCATCGCATTGGCACTGCTGCTGACGCCGATGTTTGCCGCGGCCGGCATGCCTACCCTGACCGCGCCGTTCATCCTCGCCTGTTGGCTGCTGCGCACACTGATCCAAGTGCTCGGCAAAGCCACGATCGCCACTGCGCCTTGCACTCCTGAGGAGAATCAACCTAGGCTGCGCTGATCTTCGAGTCAGGCGTTATCCATGGACAGCAGCAAAAACTGGCGTGAACAGCTCTACGTCATGATTTTCCAGAGCGACACCAAGGCCGGCAGGCGCTTCGACGGCATTTTGCTGTTGATCATCCTCGCCAGCCTGGTGATCGTGATGCTCGACAGCATCGACACCATCCACAAGAACTACGCCGATGTGCTGGCCTATATCGAGTGGGGTTTTACGATCATTTTCCTCGGCGAGTACATCCTGCGGCTGTACTGCTCGCCCAAGCCCCTGCGCTACGCCTTCAGTTTTTACGGGCTGGTGGATTTGCTGGCCATCGTGCCCGGCATCCTCGCCCTCTATTACTCCGACGCGCAGTACCTGCTGATCATCCGGGTCATCCGGATGTTGCGGATTTTCCGCGTGCTCAAGCTCAGCCCGTACCTCAAGCAGGCCAACTACCTGATGTCGGCGCTGCGCGGCAGCAAACAGAAGATCGTGGTGTTCCTGGTCAGCGTCTGCACCCTGGTGACGGTGTTCGGCACGCTGATGTACGTGATCGAAGGCCCCGAACATGGCTTTACCAGCATTCCCAAAGGCATCTACTGGGCGATCGTGACCCTGACCACGGTGGGCTTTGGCGACATCGTGCCCAAGACCCCACTGGGCCAGGTAATTTCGTCGCTGGTGATGATCACCGGTTATTCGATCATCGCGGTACCCACCGGGATTTTCACCGCCGAACTGGCCAACGCCATGCGCGGCGAACAGCTGCAACATGACTGCCCGGTTTGCAAGAAAAACAGCCATGAACACGGCGCCGCGTTTTGCTCGCGCTGCGGCAATGCGCTGTTCAGGAAACTGGAATAAGCAAAGTGCCTTTTAATCTTTAAAGGCCTATGCAAGCCCGGCTATAGTCGCTGGCAAATTGCCTCAATATTTAAATAGAACAAGGAATTCGCAGTGAAAAAACTCTTTGGCGCTTCACTACTGGCCGCAGGCCTGGCCCTGACCAGCGTGGCCCAGGCCGCCCCGACCCTGCTCAACGTTTCCTACGACGTGATGCGCGATTTCTACAAGGACTACAACACTGCGTTCCAGAAACACTGGCAAGCCGAGCACAACGAAAACATCACCCTGCAGATGTCCTTCGGCGGCTCGAGCAAGCAGGCGCGCTCGGTCATCGATGGCCTGCCGGCCGACGTGATCACCATGAACATGGCCACCGACATCAACGCCCTGGCCGACAACGGCAAACTGGTCCCGGACAACTGGGTTACCCGCCTGCCGAACAACAGCGCGCCGTTCACCTCGGCCACGGTGTTCATCGTGCGCAAGGGCAATCCGAAAGCCCTGAAAGACTGGCCGGACCTGCTCAAGGATGGCGTGCAAGTCATCGTGCCGAACCCGAAAACCTCGGGTAACGGTCGTTACACCTACCTCTCGGCCTGGGGCTACGTGCTGAAGAACGGCGGCGACGAAAACAAGGCCAAGGCCTTCGTCGGCAAGCTGTTCAAGCAGGCGCCGGTGCTCGATACCGGTGGCCGTGCGGCGACTACCACCTTCATGACCAACCAGATCGGCGATGTGCTGGTGACCTTCGAAAACGAAGCGGAAATGATTGCCCGCGAGTTTGGCCGCGACCAATTCGAAGTGATCTACCCAAGCGTCTCCGCCGAAGCCGAGCCACCGGTGTCGGTGGTCGACAAGACCGTCGACAAGAAAGGCACCCGCGCCGCCGCCGAGGAATACCTGAAGTACCTGTGGTCGCCGGAAGGTCAGGAAATCGCTGCGGCCAACTACCTGCGTCCGCGTGACCCGGCGGTCCTGGCCAAGTACACCGACCGCTTCCCGAAAGTCGACTTTCTGTCGGTGGAGAAAACCTTCGGCGACTGGCGCACCGTGCAGAAAACCCACTTCAATGATGGCGGGATTTTTGATCAGATCTACGCCCAGTAATCACTGAGCGCTTCATGAAAAAGGCGACCTCGATAGGTCGCCTTTTCTGTGGCCGATGAAAAACCTTTGTGGGAGCGGGCTTGCTCGCGAAGGGGGTGTATCAGTCAAAACCATAGCGCCTGACATGCCCCCTTCGCGAGCAAGCCCGCTCCCACCCTGGGGGTTGCGCACGGCGTTACATCGGTGGTGTCACGCCATCTTTGCCCGCCGAAATCGACTGCGCCGTCAGCGTGCCATCAGCACTTTGGGTGACAAAGGTGACGATCTTCACCCCCACCTTCAACAAGCTGCGATCCCCTGGCATCAGGTTGACGATCGGCACATCCTCCGGCACCAGGATCTTCTGTTGGCCCCCCTTGTAGTTGACGGTCAGCACCCGGCCATTGCTCACCACCAGGTCGCCGACGCTGCCGTTGGTCATGCTGCTGCCCTTGACCAGGTCAAAGGGTCGATGGCCGTCGCCGCTGCCCGCCAGTTCCGGCGGAAACACATGAACTTCCAGTGCCTTGAGGGTGCCATCCTCTTGTGGAACGGCGGCCGAGCCTATGTAGCTGCCGGGCTTGATGTCTTCGATATTGGCCAGGGTGACGGCGCGGACCTTGGTGTCGGGTACCAAGTGGATGACCACGTTCTCGCCGCTGTTGGCGTGGACTTTCAGGGCGTCGGGGCTGACGCCGGTGATCTCGCCGCGTACACCAATGCGCAAGCCCGGTGCGTCTTGCGCCAGGGCCATGCCAACGGAAAACAAGCCCATCAAACTGACCACCGAAACAATACGAACAAACTGGCGGAACATCGAATTCATGGAAGTGCCCTCCTGAGCCCAGCGTGGAAAGGGAACATAAGCACGCTATCGAACAAGATGTAAGTGAATGTATCATCGACTCATGAAATTTCACGCAGCGCTTGCCCAACGCACGTTCGCCACTCATTCCGCAACGGAATGACTGCTATCACCCCAGTCCCACTTCCGCCGCAATGACCGGGCCTTTAGCCTGCGCGCATTCCCTCCAGTTCAGCGAGACAGGTTATGAATCGAACAACTCAAGTGCCCCACGGCACCGCAACAATGACCCGAGGCATGGTGCTGCTGTTCGCCTTCTGCTGCGGCGCGATCGTGGCCAACATTTACTACGCGCAGCCGATCATCGGCCTGATCGCGCCGGACGTCGGCCTGAGCAACACCCTGGCCAGCTTCATCGTTTCACTGACCCAGATTGGCTATGCACTGGGCCTGTTCTTCCTGGTGCCGCTGGGTGATCTGCTGGAAAACCGCCGCCTGATGATCATCACCACCCTGGTGGCGATTGCCAGTCTGCTGGGCGCGGCGTTTACCGATCAGCCCAATGTGTTCTTGCTGATCTCGCTGCTGGTGGGCTTCAGTTCGGTGTCGGTGCAGATCCTCATTCCGTTGGCCGCGCACCTGGCGCCGGAAGAATCCCGTGGCCGTGTGGTGGGCGGGATCATGGGCGGGTTGCTGTTGGGGATACTGTTGGCGCGGCCGGTGTCCAGCGTGGTGGCCGATCACTTCGGCTGGCGTGCGATGTTCGTCATCGCGGCACTGTTGATGGCGGCGATCAGCATCGTGCTGGCGGTGACCATTCCCAAGCGCCAACCGGACCACAGCGCCTCCTACGGGCAGTTGCTCGGCTCATTGTGGACCCTGTTGCGTCGGCAACCGGTGCTGCGTCAGCGTGCGTTTTACCAAGGCTGCATGTTCGCCACCTTCAGCCTGTTCTGGACCGCTGTGCCGCTGGAACTGGCGCGCAACCATGGCCTGTCGCAATCGCAGATCGCCCTCTTCGCCCTGGTCGGTGCCATTGGCGCCATCGCCGCGCCCATCGCCGGTCGCCTGGCCGATGCCGGCCATACCCGCATGGCGTCGCTGCTGGCGCTGGTGTTCGCCAGCTTGAGTTTCCTGCCGGCGTTCATCCACCCGGCCTACAGCGTCATCGGCCTGGCGGTGACCGGCGTGGTGCTGGATTTCTGCGTGCAGATGAACATGGTGCTCGGCCAACGCGCGGTGTACGCCCTCGACGCCAAAAGCCGCAGCCGTCTGAATGCGTTGTACATGACCAGCATTTTTATCGGCGGTGCGTTCGGCTCGTCAGTGGCCAGTGCGGTGTATGAGCATGGCGGCTGGTTGTGGATCGTGGTGGTCGGCAGTGCGTTTCCATTGCTGGCGCTGGTGCGGTTCCTGAGTGTTTCGCAGAAGGCTTCGTTGGCGACCGCTTAAACCGCCAAAAGCTTCGCGGGCAAGCCCGCTCCTACAGGTTTCCGTGGGAGCGTGGCTTGCCCGCGATGGCGTTTCAACGGCCACCCTCAAGAGCGAACCAACTTCTCCATCGCCGCATCCGCCAGAAACGATGAGCGGCTTTTGACATTGTGCTCACGCACATAGCGGTCGATTCGCTGAATCACGTAACCGGGAAGCGTGACGTTGACCTTTTCGGTCTTGCCCAGATAGGGCGAGATATCCAGCTCCAGCATGCCCCATCCCATATCGGCAAACTCAGGATTGCCTCGATGTTCGGCGGCGGACGTCGGCATCGGAATCGTCTGCGCGCTGGCCGCAATCTCCTGCAGCAGGATGTGCGCGATCTCGACCGCCGCGTTATAGGCCTCTTCAAAAGTATCCCCGGCGGTAACCGCGCCTGGAATATCGGGGATCTGAATACCGATGGCGGTGTGCTCATCGCCCCACTCGATACAGATTGGATATTGCATTATGGATCTCCTGCGTAACTGGCTGGCGGGTAGCAAAGCCCGGCTCGCCTCCTGATGCTCTTGACCGTCCCGACCGGTAAATCCTTTTTCGGATGGGGTACGGGAATGGTGAACGGGTTGTAACGGTGGGTGAAGATGTGATGACTGCCTGTGACCCGGTCCAATATCCAGCCCGCCTCCATCAACTCCTTGATCAGTAGCCTGCTCTGCACCATCCGCCTCCTTGCTTCGGCCTTAATAAAAGTAACCCTAGAGTTATATTTACTCAAGCACAAAAACCCGGATCACGATGTTCGGTTGTTTTACAGCGTGTGATCACCTGATCATGAGCGTGGCGGATACCTCGGTGCATGCACTGGACCTGCTCGGCCCTGCCGATTAGGCCAGGTACACATGCATCCTGTGGGAGCGGGCTTGCTCGCGAAAGCGTCAGGTCAGTCAGCATCTGTGTTGAATGCACCGACCTCTTCGCGAGCAAGCCCGCTCCCACACTGGATCTCCACAATTTTCAACATTGCATAAGGACATAGGATGGATCGCCTCGCCGCAATGGAAGCCTTCGTCTACGTGGTGGAAACCGGTTCGTTTTCCGCAGCCGCACGGCGTCTGAATATCGGCCAGCCTGCCGTATCGAAAACCATCGCCCAGTTGGAAAACCGACTGGCGGTTCGGCTGTTGTTACGCTCGACCCGAGGCCTGACGCCCACCGAAGCCGGGCTGGCGTTTTTTGAACGGGCCAAGCGTGCGATTGAAGAAGCGGATGAGGCGGACAATGCCGCTCGCGGTGCTGCAAGCGGGCTCACAGGCAGCCTGCGCATTTGCGCCGCCGTGACCTTCGGGCGCATGCACATCGTGCCGCACCTGGGCCGGTTTCTTGAGCAAAACCCTGAACTGAACATCGACCTGATGCTCGATGATCGCAATGTCAATCTGGTGGAAGAAGGCGTCGATGTTGCCCTGCGCCTTGGTGTGCTGAGCGACTCCGGGCTCACCGCCCGCAAAATCGCCGAATGCCGGCGAGTGGTGCTGGGTACACCGGCCTATTTTGAACAACACGGCGAACCTTCCTGCCCGGATGATCTGAGCAGTCATCAGGCGGTGGTCTACAGCCTGGGCGGAGGCGCCCATTGGCAGTTCGACAGGGACGGTGAAGCACAGCCGGTGACCATCAGCGGCCGCATCCGCGTCAACGCCGCCGAAGGTTTGCGTGAAGCGGTGCTGGCTCACCTCGGGCTGACCATGGCGTCGCAGTGGATGTTCGCGCCGGAGCTGGCCAGTGGCGTGGTCCGGGAGGTGATGAGCGATTGGGCGTTGCCGAATCAGGATCTCTGGGCGGTGTTTCCGACAGGAAGAATGGCCAGCGCGAAGGCGCGGGCGTTTGTGGAATATGTGGAAGGTGTGATTGCCAAAACTGCCTGAATTTTCGACTGTTTCGTTTATTGCGATTTTCGTTTAATTCGAATAGCCTTCGGAAATCGACAATTCAGACTATTGGAAACCGCCATGCCCACCGTCCTTCACCCGCCAATCAATCTGCCCGTAGAGCGTGAAGTTCGGGCTGCGATCGAGGGTCAGCGCGTGCTGGCCGCCTACCTCGCCACTCAGTACGAAACCCAGCGCATCCAAATCTTCGACGAACAAAATGAAGGTCATACCGTCGAACTGCCTACCTCGGCACTGCGACTACTGGCTGATATCCTGGCAGAGCTTGCTGCAGGAAATGCCGTCAAAGTTGTCCCGGTTCATGCGGAGTTAACCACCCAGGAAGCTGCCGACTTGCTGAATGTCTCACGCCCACACCTGATCAAACTGCTCGAGTCCGGCGACTTGTCCTACCACAAAACCGGCAAGCACCGACGTGTGCGTTTTGCCGATTTGATGGACTATAAAAACCAGCGCGACGCAGCCAGCGAGCAGGCAATGATGCTACTCGCCGAGCAAGCACAGGCGTTAAGGACAGGATACGAGTGAGGCAATCTTCTTTTACCGCTGTTTACGACGCTTGCGTTCTTTACCCCGCGCTGTTGAGAGACTTACTGATGTGGCTCGCACTCTCCGGTCTTTTTCGGGCGCGATGGACACAGGAGATTCACGACGAATGGAAACGCAATCTGTTGAAAAACCGTCCGGATCTGACTGTTCAACAGCTGGATCGCACCTCAGAGCTGATGGATATCGCCATACCCGACGCTTGTGTCTGCGATTACGAAGAATTGATCAAGGCACTGACACTGCCCGACATCAACGATCGACACGTGTTGGCTGCCGCCATTAGGTGCAACGCCAGTGTCATCGTGACCTTCAATCAGAAGGATTTCCCCTGTTTGGCCTTAGGCCCTTACGGCATCGAAGCCCAGCACCCTGACGAGTTCGTCGACAACCTGATTGATCTCGATTCCGCCGCCGTGATTTCAGCCGCGCGCCAACAACGCAATCAATTGAAAACGCCCCCAATGGATGTAAGTCCCTATCTGGACCTTTTGTCCCGTCAAGGTCTGGTTCGATCCGCCAAGGCTCTGAACGATTACCGGGCGATGCTCTAAAGCACGCAACCATCAAACCCCACACTCACAGTCCCCGGCAACGTCCCCCGATGCTCCATCAACCACGCATCCAGCGTATGCCCGACATGGGTCAACACTGCCGCCACCGGGCGCAGTTGATCGATGCACGCAAGCGCCAGGTTCAAATCGTTGTGATTCCTGGGTGCCTGCGGTTGCGGCGGCATCGAGCAGTCGAGCACCAGCCAATCCAATGGCTCGCGTTGCAAATGCGCCAAGGTGTTGTCAGGCAGGCCAACGGTATCAGTGAGGTAGGCGATGCGCCGCCCTTCACCCTCCAGCAGATAACCCAAAGTCGGTCTGGAATGCTGCAACGGCAACGCCGTCACGCTCAATTCGCCAAACAAGCGAGTTTCAAACGCCTCGAACGGCCGGCTGAAATCCAGAATGCCCGGGTGTTTGTAGAGGTCCGCCAACCCCTCCGGGTCGACCGGCCCGTGCACCGGAATCACCAGCCCCTGCCCCCAGCGCAGGTGCAACAACCCCTGTGCATGGTCCGCGTGGTAGTGGGTCTGAAAAATGCCGTTGAAGCTGCGCGGGGCGAAGCGCTCGGTGAGGTCGGGCAGGCCGCTGTCGATCAGCCAGCGCTGGTCGCCGCATTCGATCAGCGCGCAGCAGGGGCGTCGGCGCCAGCGTTCGTCGATGTGCGCCCGTACGCAAGCCTGACATTCGCAGCCATAGACCGGCACCTGTCGGGCATCGCCGGTGCCCAGCAGTGTCAGGCGCATGCCGGATGCTCGCCGATGCAGGCCAGCAAGCCTTCGACCGTATTTGCAAGCGCGCCGGAGTTGTCGAGCAGGTGCACGTTCGGGTCTTCAGCCAGCAAGCGTTCACCAAAGCGATCATTGCGCGCCAGACGCTGTTCGATTTCGGCCATGGACTCGCGCCCCCGGGCCAGCAAGCGTTGACGCAACACCGCGGTGTCCACCGTCAGCAACACCACCTGCACATCGGGATAACGCTCGCGGGTCTGCGGCAGATGCCCGCGCGAACCGTTGACCAGCACGTCGTCCCCCGCCGCCAGCCAATCGTCGATCTCCCGCGGGATGCCGTAGGCCAGGCCATTGGCCTGCCAGCTCAGGGCAAACGCACCCTGAGCCTGCATCTCGGTGAACTGCTGCAGGCTGACCCCCAGCGCTGCCTCGCCCACCGCCTCCGCCGAACGGGTGATGACCCGCCGCACGATGCGACAGCCCCGTTCGGCCAAACGCGTTCGTGCGGCATCCAGCAGGCTGTCCTTGCCCGAACCTGACGGCCCGATGAGATAGATCAACCTGCCTGACATCAAAACACCCTCTTCGCTTGTCGCCATACTTGCTGGATCACTGGCAGGCCGTCCGAACTGCGCGCCTGGATCAGGTCGGCACGCAGGCCCGGCGCAATCTCGCCGCGATCGATCAGACCGGCGGCCCGCGCCGGGTTCAGACTGACCATGCGCACCGCTTCGGCCAAACCGATGCGCTCGCTCTGGGCTGACAGCACGAAGGCCGCCTGCAGCAGGCTGGCCGGGTAGTAGTCGCTGGACAGGATATCCAGCAGCCCCTGGGCCGCCAGGTCAGCGGCCGCCACGTTACCCGAGTGCGACCCGCCGCGCACGATGTTCGGTGCGCCCATCAACACTTTCATGCCGTGATCGCGGCAGCCGCGCGCGGCCTCCACGGTGGTCGGGAACTCGGCGATGGTCATGCCGTAGCGCGCCGATTCCTCGACATGGGCCAGGGTCGCGTCGTCGTGGCTGGCCACCGACAGGCCGCGGGCCAGGCAATGCTCGACGATCGCCGCCCGATAGCGGTCGCTGTAGGTCCGCGAGTTGGCCATCTGCAAGGTGATGAATTCGTCCATCTGCGTGGTGGTCAGGTGGTATTTGCCCATGTAGTACTCACGGTACTTGGACTCGAGCACGAATTGGCGCTGACCCGGCGAATGGTCCATCACCGACACCAGTTGCACCAGCGGGTTTTCCACCAGATCGCGGAACACGCTCAGGGTATCGGGGTGGCACAGCTCGCAGCGCAGATGCAGGCGATGCTCGGCGCGGGTCAGGCCGGCCTCGGACGCGCTGGAGATCGCCTCGAGCATCGCCGGCAGTTTCTGCATGCGGTTGCCCTTGGGGTTCACGTCGCCGATGGACACTGCGTCGAACACCGTTGTGATGCCCGCCGCGATGATCTGGGCATCGTGGCTGAGCACCGCCGAACGCGACGGCCAGTCCACGCCAGGGCGCGGGGTCATGTGTTTTTCCAGGTTGTCGGTGTGCAACTCCACCAGGCCCGGCAGCAGGTAATCACCATTGAGGTCCTGGGCCTGGGGCAAACGACTCGGGCCCTCGGCGACCTCGGCGATCAGTCCGTCGCGCAGCAGCACGGTGCCGCAGAACACGCGGTCAGCGGTGACCAGTTGGGCATTGCTGAGGATCTGTTCAACGGGCATCGGCGTATTCCTCTTGGCTGACGGCGACTGGGGTCATGTCGAGATGGCGATCGGCAACCGCTTCGCGGGCGACGCGGTCGTGGAAGATGCCGATCAGTGCGGCACCGGCGTGTTTGGCTTCGTTCATCAGGTCCAGCACCACCTGACGATTGCTGTCGTCCAGCGATGCGGTGGGTTCGTCGAGCAACATCACCGGCCACGCCACCATGAAACCGCGGGCGATGTTGACGCGCTGCTGCTCACCCCCGGAGAAGGTGCCGGGCGCCAGTTGCCACAGGCGTTGCGGAATGTTCAGACGGCTGAGCAACAGCTCGGCACGGGATTGCGCCAGGGACCTGGACCAGCCGCGGGCCAGCGCCGGCTCCATGACCACGTCCAGGCAGGCCACCCGTGGGATCACCCGCAGGAACTGGCTGACGTAACCCAGGGTGCGCTGGCGCACCTGCAGAATGTCCCGGGGCTCGGCGCCCACCAGCTCCAGCCATTGCTCGTCGTGCTGCACGCGAATGCTGCCGCCCGCCGGCAGATAGTTGCCGTACAGGGTGCGCAGCAAGGTGCTCTTGCCGGCGCCGGACTGGCCGTGCAGCACCAGGCATTCGCCGCCCGCCACGCTGAAATCCACCCCGCGCAGCACGTTGAGGACCACGCCGTTCTGCTGGTGCAGGGTGAAGGTTTTCGAGAGGTCACGGACCTCGATCAAGGTATTCATCATGGCTGCAACACCGAAGACACCAACAGTTGAGAGTAGGGATGCTGCGGATCGTCGAGGATCTGATCGGTCAGGCCGGTCTCCACCACCCGCGAACGGCGCATCACCATCAGGCGATCGGCCAGCAGCCGCGCCACCGCCAGGTCGTGGGTGACGATCACCACCGCCAGGTCCAGCTCGCGAACCAGGCCGCGCAACAGGTCGAGCAGGCGCGCCTGCACCGAAACGTCGAGGCCGCCGGTGGGCTCGTCCATGAACACCAGGCGCGGGCTCGACACCAGGTTGCGGGCGATTTGCAGGCGTTGCTGCATGCCGCCGGAGAAGGTCCGGGGCAAGTCGTCGATGCGCTGTGGGTCAATCTCCACCTGGCTCAACCAGTCCAGCCCCGCCCCGCGCAGTTGCTGATAATTACGCACGCCCTGGGCCATCAGCCGTTCGCCGATGTTGGCCCCGGCCGACACGCCCATGCGCAAGCCGTCCCGGGGATTCTGTTCGACAAAGCCCCATTCGGTGCGCAGCAAGGTGCGGCGCTCCGCTTCGCTGGCGCTGTACAGGTCCAGCCACTGGTCCTGCTTGTCGCGGTAACCGATGCGCCCGCGTTGCGGCGGCAGGCGCCCGCTGAGCAGCGACAGCAAGGTCGATTTGCCCGAGCCGGACTCGCCGACAATCCCCAGCACTTCGCCGGGGTACAGGTCGAAGCTGACGTCCTGGCAACCCTTTTCCGGGCCGTACAGCAGCGACAGGTCACGCACTTGCAGCAGCGGTTCGGTGGACACGGACAACTCGTTCTTCAGCGCCTGGTTCATTGGCCCTGCTCCTGCTGGCTGACGCGCTGGGCGCAGTAATAAGTGTCGGAACAGACGAAGCGCTGGTTGCCGGCGTCGTCGATGATCAGCTCGTCGAGGAACGAGTCATGGCTGGCGCAGATCGCGCAGTTCTCTTCCCATTGCTGGGCTTCGAAGGGGTGATCCTCGAAGTCGAGGCTGACCACCCGGGTGTACGGCGGCACCGCGTACAGACGCTTCTCGCGACCGGCGCCGAACAGCATCAGCGCCGGGCTCATGTCGAGCTTGGGGTTGTCGAATTTGGGGATCGGCGAGGGGTCCATCACGTAGCGCTCGTCGACCATCACCGGGTACGCATACGCAGTGGCGATATGGCCGAAGGTGGCGATGTCCTCGTACAGCTTGACGTGCATCACCCCGTAATCGTTGAGGGCGTGCATGGTCCGGGTCTCGGTTTCCGAGGGTTCGATAAAGCGCAGCGGCTCGGGAATTGGCACTTGATACACCATGATCTGATCGGCGTGCAGCGGCGTTTCCGGAATACGGTGGCGGGTCTGGATCACCGTCGCATCCGGCGTGCTTTCGGTGGTGGCGACGCCAGCGGTGCGGGCGAAAAAGCGACGGATCGAGACGGCGTTGGTGGTGTCGTCGGCGCCCTGGTCAATCACCTTGAGCACGTCATCGTCGCCAAGAATCGCCGCGGTCAACTGCATGCCGCCGGTGCCCCAACCGTAGGGCAGCGGCATTTCGCGGCCACCGAACGGCACCTGATAACCGGGGATCGCCACGGCCTTGAGCAAGGCGCGGCGGATCATGCGTTTGGTCTGTTCATCGAGGTAGGCAAAGTTGTAGGCCGCATCGCGTACGGGCGCCTGGGTCATGTCATTCATGGTTGCTGCCCTCGGCCGGCTTGCGCAGTTTGCGGATCAGGTCCAGTTCGGCCTGGAAGTCCACGTAGTGAGGTAATTTGAGGTGCGAGACGAAGCCGGCGGCCTCGACGTTGTCGCAGTGCATCAGCACGAATTCTTCCTGCTGCGCCGGGGACTCGATTTCTTCGTTGAATTCCTTGGCACGCAGGGCGCGGTCGACCAGCGCCATGCCCATGGCCTTGCGTTCGGCGTGTCCGAAGGCCAGGCCGTAGCCGCGGGTGAACTGCGCCAACTCCGTGGCCGAGCCCACAAACTGGTTGACCATCTCGCACTCGGTCACTTCGATGCTGCCCAGGCAGATCGAGAACCCGAGTTCTTCCGGGTCGATCCACACCTCGACGTCACCGATGCGGATTTCCCCGGCGAAGGGGTGGTTGCGGCCATAGCCGCGTTGGGTCGAGTAACCCAGCGCCAGCAGAAAACCTTCGTCGCCACGGGCCAGGGCTTGCAGGCGTTCGGCACGGCTGGCGGGCAACTCCAGCGGGTCGCGGGTGATGTCGGCCACCGTGTCGCTGTTGTCGGATTCGTTCTTGATCAAGCCTTCCTTGGCCAGCAGGCCGAGCACCCGCGGGCAGGCGTCGAGGCTGGCGTTCGGGGTGATTTGCGGCCCCGGGTATTCACCTTCAGCGAGCAGGGCAAAGTCGAGCAGGCGATGGGTGTAATCGAAGGTCGGCCCCAGCAGTTGGCCACCAGGCACATCCTTGAAGGTGGCGGACAGGCGCCGGCTGAGCAGCATGTCGGCGGTGTCGATCGGCAGGCTCGGGCTGAAGCGCGGCAGCGTGGTGCGATAGGCGCGCAGCAGGAAGATCGCTTCCACCAGGTCCCCGGCCGCTTGCTTGATCGCCAGCGCGGCCAGTTCTTCGTCGTACAGCGAGCCTTCGCTCATCACCCGCGCCACCGCCAGTGGCAGTTGCTGACGGATCTGCTCGACACTCAGTTCGGTGACCGAGGTATCGCCCCGGCGTTTTTTCGCCAGCAGACGGTGGGCATTGTCGATGGCCTGTTCGCCACCCTTGACGGCTACGTACATCAGACACGCTCCTGTGCGATGCGGGTGCTGCGCGGCAGGCCGATCAGGTCATGGCCGGCGGTGAAAAACAGGTCCAGGCCACGGGGAAATTCGTTGCGGCGTTCACGTTCGCCCCAGAAGCCGTCGGCCACCGGCAGCGCGACCTGGTGTTCGGTTTCGATCCCCGGTCCGCGCCACGACAGCCCTGCCCCGCCATTCAGATTCGGCAATTGAACGAGCAAGGTGCAGGACTGATCGGGGTAGCGGTCGTTGCCATGGTCGAAGCCGCTGAGGTCGAGCAGCTCGTCGGCGCCGAGCAAGGCGAATCGGGCGGTCTCGCGGTCCGCGGTCAATGGGCAACCACAATGGAATGCCAGGTTGGCGCGGATCAGCGCTGTGTCGAACGAAGGCGCCAGCCACAGCGGCGTGTCGACATCCAGCAGCGCCAGGCACAGGGCATAGGTGGCCGGCGCCAGGCCTTCGAGGCTCGGCGTGGCCTGCAGGGTCTGAACCAGGCCGGGCCCGGCCAGGGCCTTCATGGCCGCGCGAAACCCGCGCTGGCTATCCAGCACCGGATCGGCGAAGGCCGGTTGCAACAACTGTGCGCTCATCAGTTTTCTCCTCGCACGAGGGTGAAGAATTCGACTTTGGTGGCGGCGGTGTCCGCCTCTTTGAGGGCCCGGCGCTCGGCCTGGGCGCTGGCCAGCGGCGTGATCACTTGCTCGAGCCAATGACGCTGCCGGGGGCCTTGCAGATGCGCATCGGCCAGCGCGGCCAGTTCGGCGTGGACCTTGTCGCGCCCCGCCAGGTAGCTGTAGCCGGTGCGACCGTCGGCCAGGCGCACCACGCAGCGGGTCACGCTCATTTCGCCGACGTTGAACGGCGCGCCGTTGCCGCCCATGCGGCCGCGGACCAGGGTCATGCCGATTTCCGGAGCCCGGATCAGTTGGTACTCGACGTCGCGCAAAGCGGCTTCATGAGCTTGCAGTTCGCTGCGACGGGCGCGGGCCAATACGCCGATCCAGTGCTGGCGTTCGGCGTGTGGAACAGGGTTATGCATGACGTTCTCCATCAGGTGACGACCTGGTACTGGAAGCGATCGGAACGGCTGGTGGACTGGGCCAGCTCCACCGCGCGGCCATCGCGATCGCGGGAAAGGGTGAACACACTCAGGGCCGGCAAATGCCGGGGCATCATCAGCAGCGCGGCTTCTTCGCGGTTGGGCAAACGGGCGCCGATCAGGCTTTGGGTGCGGGTCAGCGGCAGGTCCCGTTCGCGCAGGTACTGGCGCAGCGAGCCGCCGGTGTAGTCCGCCAGCAACGGCGCGTGGCTGGCGCAATAGCGATGGCGGATCAGGCTGACCGGTTGGTTGTCGAGCTTGCGCAGGGTTTGCAGTTCGATCATCGGCGCCATCTCGGCGATGCCCAGGTGCAGCGCCTCTTCACGACTGGCGAAGCAGTAACGGCGCTTGAGCAGCACCGCTTCGACGCCCAGGCCCTGGGCCGACAGCGACTGGCTGTAGGCACTGTCGGCGGCCATCGGGTAGATCAGCGGCCGCTCCAGCACCTGCGTGCCCTTGCCCTGGCGCCGCAGCAGGCTGCCTTCGAACACCAGCTCATCGATGGCGCGGCGCACGGTGTGGCGGTTGACGCCGAAGCGTTCGGCCAGCAGCACCTCGGCCGGCAGGAATTCCCCGGCGCTGTAGCCCGCCAGTTCCCGACGCAGAATGTCGGCCAGCTCGCGGTACACCGGCTCATCTTGTCTAGACAACTGCATGCTTTAAAAAAAGCGCCCGCAGGCACCCCTCCGAAAAGTCAGATGAACTGCTTGCGCAGGCGTTGCGAGAAGATGTCGATCAGGCTGACGACGACGATGATCACCAGCAACACAGCGCAGGTCTGAACGAACTGGAAAGCGCGGATGTTCTCCCAGAGGATCACCCCGATCCCGCCGGCACCGACCATCCCCACCACCGTCGCCGAGCGTACGTTGGCTTCGAAGCGGTACAGCGCGTAGGACACCCACAGCGGCATCACTTGCGGGATCACGCCGTAGATCACCTCTTGCAAGGCACTGGCGCCGGTGGCGCGCACGCCTTCGACCGGGCCTGGGTCAATCGCTTCCACGGCTTCGGCGAACAGCTTGGCGAGGACACCGGTGGTGCTGATCCACAGCGCCAGGACACCGGCGAACGGCCCCAGGCCCACCGCCACCACGAACAACATGGCGAAGACCATTTCGTTGATCGAACGGAAGGCGTCCATCACCCGGCGCAGCGGTTGGTGAATCCACCAGGGCGTGATGTTTTCCGAACAGAGGATGCCCAGCGGCACCGAGCAGACAATCGCCAGCACCGTGCCCCACAGGGCGATTTGGACGGTGACGATCATTTCCTTGAGGTAGGCGCGCCATTCATGGAAGTCCGGCGGGAAGAAATCCGCGGCGAAGGTCGCCATGTTTCCGGCGTCGCGGTACAGCGCCATTGGGTTCATCTCGGCGCCGTGCCAGGCCCAGGCCAACAGGACCAGGAACAGGCTCCAACCGGCGTACTGCGGCCAGGTACGCTTGCCGACAGCTTCAGCGTGAAGAGTGGTCATTGGCGTTCTCTAAAAATGTGCGAATGCATTGGCCAACGAAAAACCAAGGTGGGAGCGGGCTTGCTCGCGAAAGCGGTAGACCAGCCAGCCGATGTGTTGAATGACACACCGCTTTCGCGAGCAAGCCCGCTCCCACAAAGGTTCGAGTGGTGGATCAGCCTGCGTTGGCAGCGGTCTTGTTGGTCTTCTCGAGCACGCTGATGCGCTCTTGCAGCTTGGCCAGTTCGGCGTCGATCTCCGCCAGTTTCTTGGCCTTGTCCGCCGCTTCCAACTTGCTGTCGGCACTGATGGTGGTGCGCTGCTTGAACAGTTCGAGCTGACGGATCGGCAGCAACTGGTCGTCGCTGGATTTCAGGAACTTGCCAAGCTGCATGCCCGCCAGGACGGCTTTCTCGGAATCGGTATCGCCATAGCTGAAGATGAAATCGCGGATCTTCTGCTTCTCGCTGTCGCTCAGCGCCTTGCTCCATACCAGTGGGTCGGCGGGGATCAGCGGCGATTTCCAGATGACTTTGAGCATCGCGGCCTTGTCCGGCTGGGTCACTTCCAGGCGATCCCAGCTTTCGGTGTTGAAGGTCGCCACGTCCAGTTGCCCCTTGGCCACGCTCAAGGCGTTGACTTCATGGCTGGAATTGAGCGTGCGTTTGAACGCGGTGGCGGCATCGACGTTGTTCTTGGCGAACACGTAATAGCCGGGCACCAGGTAGCCCGAGGTGGAGTTCGGGTCGCCGTTGCCGAAGGTCAGGTTCTTGGCGTTTTTCAGCATGTCGTCAACGGAGTTGATCGGGCTGTCCTTGCGCGCGATCAACACGCTCCAGTAGCCGGCGGCGCCGCTGGCGGCGGCGGTCTGGGCGAAGATTTCGCCGTTGGAACGGTCCACCGCTTCGATGGCGGCCTTGTTGCCCAGCCAGGCCACGTCGACTTTGTTGAAACGCATGCCCTGGATCAGGCCGGCGTAGTCAGAGGCGAAGGTGGCGTTGACCTTCAGCCCGGTTTTCTTCTGCATGTCGTCGAGGAACGGCTGCCAGATGCTCTTGAGGTTCTGCGACGACTCGGTGGACATGATGCCGAAATTGATGGCTTTTTCTTCAGCATGGGCAGTGCCCAGCACACAGCTGGCGAGCAAAGCTGCGCCAGCGACAACGCGACCGATACGGTTCAGCATGGAAAGGCTTCCTGAGGTTGAACGGTTGGAATCAAGGAGGTTTAAGCGCGCGCCAGCACCAGCCGCGGCACGGCTTCGGCAGGGCGAATGTGGTCGGAGCACATCAGGCTGGTGTCGATGTCGGCACCGTACAAATCATTGAGGAACTGGGCGCTGAGCTCGGCGGCGCGGCCGTCGAAATGAATGCGCCCGCCCTTGAGGGCCACGGCACGCGGGCAATATCGGGTGGCGTAGTCGACTTGATGCAGGGTTACGACCACGGTCTTGCCGTCACGACGATTGATGTCGGCAAGGATCTCCATGACCTTGCGTGCAGATTCGGGGTCGAGCGAGGCAATCGGTTCGTCCGCCAGAATCACTTCGGCCCGCTGGGTCAGGGCACGGGCAATGGCCACGCGCTGCTGCTGGCCACCGGACAGGGTCGAGGCGCGCTGCGTCGCCAGGTCGGCCAGGCCGACGCGGTCCAGGGATTCCATTGCGAATTGTTTTTCCTGCGCATTGAACAGGCACAGGTTGCCGCGCCAGCGCGGCATGCGCCCCAGGCCCCCGAGCAGCACGTTGTCCAGTACGCTCAGGCGATTGACCAGGTTGAACTGCTGGAAGATGTAGCCGATGTCGGCCCGCAGGCGCCGCACCTTGCCATTGAGCCGTCCGCTGGCCTGCACTTCCCGCCCCAGTACCTTGACGCTGCCGCCATTGTTCTTATCGCAACAGGCCAGGCCCGCGAGGTGGCGCAGCAAGGTGGATTTGCCGGAGCCGGACGCGCCGATCAGCGCGACCATCTCACCGGCCGCGATGGTCAGGTCGAGGTCGACCAGTGCGGTTTTACGCGCAAAGGTCTTGTTCAGATGATCGACATGGATAGCTGCGTTCATGGGCTTCTCTGTCTGGTTGAACAGCCGTCCATGGCCGCATTTGAGTTCAACCGACTTTAGGCACGGGCTGTGTCAGCCCTATGACTCGCACATGTCGCTGGGTGGACCATTTGATGAAGGTTTTGTGAAAGGTTGGGGTTTGCGCTGAACCCTGTAGGAGCGAGCTCGCTCGCGATGAACGTCAGCACACCGCGGGCATTCAGGCACCCCGCTTCATCGTTGACCTCCATCGCGAGCGAGCTCGCTCCTACAGTAAACGCGTTACTGCGCGGTTGCCTGGCCTGCAGTACGCGCTCGCAGGCGCGGGGTCACGAAATCGAGGAACGCGCGCAACTTGAGCGGCAAAGGCGCCTGCCCCTTGTGCACCAGGCTGATCGGCAGCGCAGACGATTCAAAGGGTTCGAGCACCACTCGCAACGCATCCTTGTTCAGGGCATCGGCAACTTGATAGGACAACACCCGGATCACCCCCGCCCCGAGCATCGCCGCATCGATGGCCGCTTCCACCGTGTTGATGGTCAGCCGTGAGTGAACGGGCACGGACACCTGTGATTTACCCGTCTCGAACACCCAGGCGCCCACGGACGCCAGCACTTGGACGGTGATGCATTGGTGTTCGGCCAGGTCCGCGGGCGTCGCGGGTGTACCATGGGCCGCCAGGTAATCGGGACTGGCACACACCACCCGACGCACGGCGCCGACCTTCACCGCCATCAGTGAGCTGTCGGGCAAAGCGCCAATGCGCACCGCGACATCACAATGCTCTTCCATCAGATGCACCACGCGATCGGTGAGCATCAGGTTGATTTCGATTTCCGGATAGTGGGCGAGAAATTCCGCCACCACCGGCACCAGATGCAAGCGCCCGAACACCACCGGGGCAGTGACCACCAGTTCACCTTTGGGCGTAGCGTATTCGCCGGTCGCGGCGCGCTCGGCTTCGCCAATGTCTTCAAGAATGCGCCGGCAAGCCGCCACGTAGGAGGCGCCGGCTTCGGTCAGCGACAGTTGTCGGGTGGTGCGATGCAGCAGCCGCGTGCTCAGGTGTGATTCCAGCTCCGCGACTTTGCGACTGACCGTGGCCAGCGGCATGCCGAGCTTGCGCGCGGCGCCCGACAGACTGCCCGAGTCCACCACCGCGATCAGCACCGACATGGATTCAAGACGGTTCATGAGGCCCTATCAAATTATGGAAGGATGATTCCCGATCCTAGGGGATTATCCAGTTTCAGGCGAGTGGTTAAGGTGAGCACTCATCCCGCGCGCGGTCCTCTTCGCGCAGCCAAGCCCACCTGAAAGGAGAGTGCCGTGAGCGCCCTGCCCTTAACCTCCGAGAGTTCATCCGCGCCTGCGGTCGCGTCTCGCGGCAAGATCATCATGATGGCGATCATCGCCGGCGCGGTGATTACCAACATCTACTGCACCCAGCCGATCCTGCCTCTGATCGCCTCAGACCTGGGCCTGGACCTGACCACCGTCGACCTGGTCGCTGGCTCTGCATTGCTGGGCTTCGCCACTGGCCTTGCGCTGCTGCTGCCCATGGGCGACCGCTTCGATCGACGCAAACTGGTGCTGGGCCAGATTGCCTTGGCGTTCTGCTTCGCCATCGCGGCGGCCCTCTCGCCCAGCGTCGGCACCCTGATCGCCGCTTCGTTCGGCCTTGGCATCGTCAGCTGCGTACCTCAGCAACTGGTGCCGTTCGCCGCCGTCATGTCCAAGCCCAGCGAACGCGGGCGCAACGTCGGCACGGTGGTCAGCGGCATCATGGTCGGCATCCTGCTCGGGCGCACCATCGCCGGCGTGGTGGGTGAAGCCTGGGGCTGGCGTGCGGTGTATGGCCTGGAGGCGGCGTTCATGATCCCGGTGTGGATTGCTGCGGCGGCGTTGCTGCCCAAAGGCGTGCCCAGTACCAACCTGTCTTACCCGCGCCTGCTCGCGTCACTGTGGCCACTGATGCGTGACAACTCGGCAATTCGCCAGTCGATGATCGTCCAGGCACTGCTGTGGGCCTGCTTCAATGCCTTCTGGGTCAACCTGGCGGCATTGCTGGCCAATGGTCCGTTCCAGCTGGGCAGCGCCTGGGCCGGCGGCTTCGGCATCATCGGCGCGGCGGGTGCACTGGCGGCGTCCCTGGGTGGTCGTGCGACTGACCGCTTGGGTTCACGCAGCGTGATTGGCGCCAGCATCGGCATCGTCACCCTGGCCTATCTGCTGTTGGCCGGTGCGCAGACTTCGATGGCATTGCTGGTGCTTGGGGTGATCGTGCTGGACATCGGCGTGCAGTCGGGGCTGGTGTCCAACCAGACTCGCGCTTTCGCGGTTGATCCAAAGGCGCAGGGTCGCATCAACAGTTTGTACATGACGGCCACCTTCTTCGGCGGTGCGGTCGGTGCGGCGGTCAGCGGCTGGCTGATGACGCGGTTTGGCTGGTCAGGGATTGTGGAGTTCGGCATTGCCCTGGGGCTCATTGCCTTGGCGATCCACTGGATCGGAGCGCCGCGCCAGGCGAAGGGCTGACAGCCGATTCCGATTTAGCGGGTGTACTGCAATCGCCTCGCTCGCGAAGGCGGCGGAACCCATGTACTGACCGTGATCTTGTGGACAACACCCCCCCTGTAGGAGCGAGCATGCTCGCGAAGAATCTGAAAACGCCGCAGGGCATCAGATGCCCAGCGTCATCGTTGACGACCATCGCGAGCATGCTCGCTCCTACAGGGGAATGGGTTCAACCAATAGGCCGAGTGTCAGCGCGCCTGCTCTTGATCTTGATCCACCCGCCCCTTTCGGGAGGCTGAGTGGAGGCGTTCATCCGGGGACTGGCGCGCAGCGCCGTGGGGCGAAGCCGCACACGTTGCATGCAGGTGCAGCGAAGGAACCCCGAGCCCTAGCGAGGGGCCGGACGCTTGGGGCGAGCCTTTTGGTTCCTTTTTGGCGTTTGAAAAAGGGACTCGCCGTCAGGGCGAAACCGCCAGCCGTCGTTACCGCAGCAATGGATATGTACTCAATCAGCAGCCTGGTCGGCTATCAGGCCGACATCGCTGGCAGGCCAGCTCCCACAGGGGGGGGCATACGCAAAAACGAGGTCGTCTGTCAGGCCGCCTTCGCGAGCAAGCCCGCTCCCACCCGTCCAGCACTCACAAAAAAGGCGACCTCGAAGGTCGCCTTTTGCATTACTGCCCGAACTGCCGCCCCAATCCACCCGGCACACCATGGATATCCGTCTCTTCCCAAGGCCCTTTGGGACTGATCGACCGGCTCCAGCCGTTATCCCAACGGTAATAGGTACGCTGGCGGTAGAAGGTGTTGGGCTGATCATCCAGCACATACACCCCCAGTTTCGGATCCCAGTGGCTGTTGCCCCCGGGTGGCGGCGCAAAGCTTGCGGACGTACGCGGCAGCGGCTTGGCGGGCTTGGACGGGGTGGTCGGTTTGCCCGGTGCCGTCGACGGCGCCGGTTTGCTGCTCGGTTGCGACGGTGGAATCGGTGGCGGTGTCTGATGCTCGGACGGACGTTGGACCGCACAAGCGCTCAGCCCTAAAACAACGCTGAGCAGGGTGATACGGGCGATGGCGGTCATGATGGCGTTTCCTGTTATTTGTCCGGGCTGTCGATGGTCAGTGTTTGCGGCGCGGTGGTACTGCTGGCCAGAGGCTGGCTGCGTCCGATCCACTCGCCTGCCGTCGGTTGGCCGGCGCGGGAAATGCGCGCAACCAGTTGGACTTCAGGGAAGTTCGACAGTTTCAACTGCGGCATCATCGCGTCGGCATCGCCCAGTTCGACGGTGGCCGGCAGGTCGGCCACGGTCAGGCGTTTGGCTGCCAGCGGCGCGGGTGGGCCTGAGGTGGCGCGGGCGAAAATGAACACGCTGTCGCCCGGTTGGACCTTGCCCTTCAGATCCGCCGCCAGATCCACCTGGACCTTGAGCAAAGCGCCCGCCCTGGCCACCGCCGCCGGGGCCACGGTGCCGCCGCTGGCCACCAGTTTCTCGGTGGCGCGGGCAATGCCGCCCTGCAAGGCGATGCGCGATTTGTCGTCCGGCGGCAGTTGCTCCAGCAGCCGATTCCAGTAATCGATGGCTTCCTGATAACGCTGGCCCTCGAAGGCTGCGATGCCCAGCAGACCGAGGCTGGTGACTTCTTTCGGATCAACCTTCAACGCTTCGTCGGTCAGCGCCTGAATCTTGTCCGACCATTTCTTGCCATCGGCGAAATACTGCGCCTGGGCCCATTGCCCCAGCAGTTCAGGCTGACGCCCGGCGAGGTTCACCGTTCGCTCAAAGATCTTCGCCGCGTCAGCAGGACGATCCTGGGTCATGTAGGTACGACCGAGGAAGTACAAAGCCTCGGCAGACTCCGGCTGGGCAGCCACCGCACGTTCCAGGCGCTGGGTCATCTCCTCCATCGACTTCGGCGCCTGGGAAAACTCCCGGGTCAGCTCGACTTTGTCGCTGGCACCGAAGTGCAGGTACAGGCCAAGGCCCAGCACCGGCACCAGGATCGCCGCCAGCAACGGCGCCGGTTTGCCCAGGCGCGATACCCGCGGCGCAGCGACGCCTTCGGTGTCGGCGAGCAACTCACGGGCGGCTTCGGCGCGACCGGCGTCCATCTGCGCGGCATCCAGAACCCCTTCTTCCTGCTGAGTCTGCAACTCAGCCACGCGCTCCTGATACAGCGCCACGTTCAGGGCAGTACGATCCTCTTCGAGCTGGGCGCGACGACTACGCAGAACGGGGATCAGCAGAAAACTCAGGGCCACCAGGAGCAGCAGACCTGCAGCGAGCCAGAAATCAATCATTCTTGGTTTTTATCCAACAGGTGGTCGAGGCGCTCGCGCTCCTCGGCAGAAAGCGAGCCCGGGGTTTCGGCGCGTTGCACGCGACGACGGCGGACGATCACCGCGATGATCATCACACCGCCCAGCAGCAGGCCGGCAGGGCCGAACCAGAGCAAAGCGGTCTTGGCATTGAGGGCCGGTTTGTAGCGGACGAAATCACCGTAGCGATCGACCATGAAGTCGATGATCTGCTGGTTGTCCTTGCCCTCGCCGAGCATGCGGAAGATCTCTTTGCGCAGGTCGGCGGCGATCGGGGCGTTGGAGTCGGCGATGTCCTGGTTCTGGCACTTGGGGCAGCGCAGTTCCTTGGTCAACTCGCGAAAACGCTCGCGGTCCGCTTCCTTGGCGAACTCGTAGGTGTCGATGGCGGCGTGGGCCACACCGGCCAGGCTCAAGCCCAATACCACAGCGGCTAAAAAGCGCTTCATGGCTTGGCCTCATCAACCAGCGCCTGATACTTGGCCGCCAGTTTTTCCCGCCAGACCTGCTCGTCGATCACACCGACGTACTTGTCGCGGATGATGCCCTTGGCGTCGATGAAGAAGGTTTCCGGTGCGCCGTACACGCCCAGGTTCAGGCCCAGGGTGCCGGCGTCGTCCCGGATGTCCAGCTGATACGGGTTGTGGAATTCGGTCAGCCACTTCAAGGCGTCGGCGTTGACGTCCTTGTAGTTGATGCCGTAGATCACCACGCCTTTCTCGGCCAGTTTGTTCAGCACCGGGTGCTCGACCCGGCAGGAAATGCACCAGGTGCCCCAGACGTTGACCAGCGCCGGTTTGCCGAGAATGTCGGCACGGGTCAGGGTCTTGTCGCCCTGCACCGCCGGCAGCGAGAACTCGGGGAACGGCTTGCCGATCATCGCCGAAGGCAACTCGGCCGGGTCCAGGTACAGGCCGCGATACAGGAAAACAACCACCACCAGAAAAATCGCCAGTGGCAACAGCATCAACCAACGTCTCATGCAGTGGCTCCACTCATGCCCAGCGCTTCACGCACACGGCTTTTCACCTTGACCCGATACCGCCGATCCAGCGCCGCCAGCAACCCGCCCAGACCGGTGAGCAAGCCGCCGAACCAGATCCAGCGCACGAACGGCTTGACGTGCACACGCACCGCCCAGGCACCGTCGCCCAGCGGCTCACCCAGGGCAACGTAGAGGTCGCGGGTGAACCCGGCGTCGATCCCGGCTTCGGTCATCACCGAGTTCTGCACGGTGTAGAGGCGCTTTTCCGGGTGCAGCACGCTGACTTCCTTGCCATCGCGGATCACTCGGATGGTGCCTTTGTCGGAGGTGAAGTTCGGGCCTTCGAAGTGCTTGGCGCCTTCGAACACGAAATGGTAGCCGGCCAGGTCCATGGACTCGCCCGGCGCCAGGCGCAGGTCGCGCTCGGCGCTGTTCTGGCTCGACAGCACCACGCCCAGGGCGCAAACCGCGATGCCCAGATGCGCCAATTGCATGCCCCAATAGCTGCGGGTCAGGGTCGGCAGGCCTTTGATCAGGCCTTTGTGGCGCGTCTTGTCGAACAGATCACGCACGCCAGCCAACAACACCCAGGCCGCCAGCATGAAGGTGGCCAGCACGGCCCAGTTGAAATCGCCGTAGGCAACACCGGCCACCACCGCCAGCGCGGCGCTGCCAAGCAGTACCGGGGTCAGCATGTTGAACAGCCATTTCACCGGGGTGTCTTTCCAGCGCACGATCACGCCGACCGCCATCACCAGCATCAACAGCGCCATCAACGGAATGAACAGCGCGTTGAAGTACGGCGGGCCCACCGACAGCTTGGCGCCGGTCATCGCATCCAGAATCAGCGGATACAGGGTGCCCAGCAAAATCATCGACGCCGCCACCACCAGCACCAGGTTATTGCCCAGCAGCAGGGTTTCCCGGGACCAGAGGTTGAAGCCGACCTGGCTCTTGACCACCGGCGCGCGCAGGGCGAACAGCGTGAGGGAACCACCGACCACGAACAGCAGGAAAATCAGGATGAACACGCCGCGTTCCGGATCGGAAGCAAAAGCGTGCACCGAGGTCAGCACGCCGGAGCGCACGAGGAAGGTGCCCAGCAAGCTCAACGAAAACGCCGCGATGGCCAGCAGCACGGTCCAGCTCTTGAACACGCCACGTTTTTCCGTGACCGCCAGCGAGTGAATCAGCGCGGTGCCCACCAGCCAGGGCATGAAGGATGCGTTTTCCACCGGGTCCCAGAACCACCAGCCGCCCCAGCCGAGTTCGTAGTAGGCCCACCAGGAGCCGAGGGTGATGCCGATGCCGAGGAAGGCCCAGGCGACGATGGTCCACGGACGCGACCAGCGCGCCCACGCCGCATCGAGCCGACCGCCCAGCAGCGCGGCGATGGCAAAGGCGAAGGCCACGGAGAACCCGACGTAACCCATGTACAGCATCGGCGGATGCACGATCAGGCCGATGTCTTGCAGCAATGGGTTGAGATCACGACCGTCGGCCGGGATCTGCGGCAGGATGCGTGAGAACGGGTTGGAGGTGAGGATCAGGAACAGCAGGAAACCGGTGCTGATCATGCCCATCACCGCCAGCACTCGCGCCAGCATCACCTGCGGCAGTTGCCGGGAAAATACTGACACGGCGAAGGTCCAGGCCCCGAGGATCAAGGCCCACAACAGCAACGAACCTTCGTGGGCGCCCCACACGGCGCTGAACTTGAAGTACCACGGCAGTGCGCTGTTGGAGTTGCTGGCCACATAGGCTACGGAGAAGTCGTCGGTCATGAAGGCGTAGGTCAGGCAACCAAAGGCGAACACCAGAAAGGCGAACTGGCCCCATGCGGCGGGTTGGGCCAGGCTCATCCACAAGCGATCACCGCGCCAGGCGCCGAGCAACGGCACCACGGCCTGAACCAGCGCAAAGCACAGCGCCAGGATCATCGCCAGGTGGCCCAGCTCGGGAATGAAAATGCCGGAAGTCATGAATCAACCCTCCTTAGCGGGTGTGGGAGCGGATTGACCACTGTCTTTGAGCGCCTTGGTCACTTCCGGGGGCATGTATTTCTCGTCGTGCTTGGCCAGCACTTCGTCGGCCACCACCACGCCATCGGCATTGAGCTTGCCCAGGGCGACGATGCCCTGCCCTTCACGGAACAGGTCCGGGAGGATGCCGCGGTAAGTGATGGTGACGGATTTGTTGAAGTCGGTGACGATGAATTTCACGTCCAGCGAATCACTGGAACGCTGCAGCGAACCCTTCTCGACCATGCCGCCGGCGCGAATGCGCGTGTCGTGTGGCGCTTCGCCATTGGCGATCTGGGTCGGGGTGTAGAACAGATTGATGTTCTGCTGCAGAGCGCTCAGGGCCAGGCCGACGGCAGCGCCGACCCCGACCAGAATCGCCAGAATGATGATAAGACGCTTTTTACGCAGCGGATTCACTTGCCGTTCTCCCGGCGCAGACGACGCGCCTCTTGTTGCAGATACCGCTTGCGGGCCAGGATCGGCGCCGCCACGTTGAGGGCCAGCACCACCAGGCAGATGCCGTAGGCTGACCAGACATACAGGCCATGATGGCCCATGGCGAGAAAGTCGCCGAATGAAGCAAAACTCATCGAACGGCCTCCAGGCTGCTTTGCACCTCAGCTTTCACCCAACTGGCCCGCGCCTCGCGCTTGAGCACTTCAAGGCGCATGCGCAGCAAGAGCACCGCGCCGAAGAAACAGTAGAAACCCAGCGCCGTCAGCAGCAGCGGCAGCCACATCTCGGCGGGCATCGCCGGTTTTTCGGTGAGGGTGAAGGTCGCGCCCTGGTGCAGGGTGTTCCACCACTGCACCGAGTATTTGATGATCGGGATGTTGATCACCCCGACGATCGCCAGCACTGCGCAGGCCTTGGCGGCGCTGTCGCGATTGCTGATGGCGTTGCCCAGTGCGATGAGACCGAAATACAGAAACAGCAGGATCAGCATGGAGGTCAGGCGCGCATCCCAGACCCACCACGAGCCCCAGGTCGGCTTGCCCCAGATCGCACCGGTGACCAGCGCCACGGCGGTCATCCAGGCGCCGATGGGCGCCGCGCACTGCAGGGCGACGTCGGCCAGTTTCATTTTCCACACCAGCCCGACGACGCCGCACACGGCCAGCATCACGTAGATGGACTGCGCCAGCATGGCGGCCGGGACGTGGATATAGATGATGCGAAAGCTGTTGCCCTGCTGATAGTCGGGCGGCGCGAAGGCCAGGCCCCACACCACGCCGACGCCGATCAGCAGCAACGCCGCAATGCTTAGCCAGGGCAGCATTTTGCCGCTGATGCCGTAGAACCATTTGGGTGAGCCGAGCTTATGAAACCAGGTCCAGTTCATTGCTGTTTCCATCACGGTTGCCGCTCGTTTTCACGAGTCGGTCACAGGGTCTGCCTGACTTCCGAAGAAGTGATCAAATTTTGACCAGACCTCATTATTATTCGCCGACGCTGATCTTCAGGCCAGCCGCTATTGCAAAAGGTGTCAGGGTTATCGCCAGGGCGGTCAGGCTGCCCAGCCACAACAGATAACCGGTCGCCGGCATGCCCTGCAGGGCCGCCTGCAAGGCGCCACTGCCGAGAATCAATACCGGGATGTACAACGGCAGAATCAGCAACGCCAGCAACAGGCCGCCGCGCTTCAAACCGACGGTCAACGCCGCGCCCACCGCACCGAGCAGGCTCAACACCGGTGTACCCAGCAACAGGGAAAGCAGCAACACCGGCAGACAGGCGGCAGGCAGACCGAGCATCAACGCCAGCAAGGGTGAGAGCAAAACCAGTGCCAGGCCGGAAAACGCCCAGTGTGCCAGCACCTTGGCCAAAACCAGAAGCGCCAGGGGGTGCGGCGAAAGGACCCACTGTTCCAGCGATCCGTCCTCGAAATCACTGCGGAAAAGCCCGTCCAGCGAGAGCAGGACCGACAAAAGGGCCGCAACCCAGACCAGTCCCGGAGACAAGCTTTGCAACAATTGAGACTCGGGACCCACCGCCAGCGGGAACAGGGAAACGACGATGGCGAAGAACACCAGCGGATTGGCCAGTTCCGCCGGGCGACGGAACAGCAGACGGGCCTCACGGGCGACCAACAGGCCGAACACACTCATACGGCCCATTTCCCCAGATCAATGTCGCGATAACCGGCCGGCATGCGGCTCAGCGTGTGGTGCGTGGTCAATACCACCATGCCGCCGCGTTCACAGTGACCGGCCAGGTGATCTTCCAGCTGAGCCACACCTTGTTTGTCGAGGGCGGTGAACGGCTCGTCGAGAATCCACAGTGGAGGGCTGTCCAGATAGAGACGGGCCAATGCAACGCGACGCTGTTGGCCGGCGGACAGGGTATGGCAGGGAACGTCTTCGAAACCGCGCAAGCCGACCGCCGCCAGGGCTTGCCAGATCGCTTCGTGGGAGGCCGGTTGGTGCAGGGCGCAGAGCCAGCTCAGGTTCTCTTGCGGGGTCAGCAGGTCCTTGATCCCCGCGGCATGGCCGATCCACAACAGGTTGCGCGCCAACTCAGCGCGTTGTTCGTTGAGCGGTCGGCCGTTGAGCAACACGTCACCGGCCGTCGGCTGCATCAGCCCCGACAGCAGGCGCAGCAGACTGGTCTTGCCACTGCCGTTGGGGCCGCTGATTTGCACCATTTCGCCACTGGCCAGTCTCAAATCGAGATTTTCGAAGAGCAGCCGAAGGTCTCGCTCACAGGCGAGGGCAACGGTTTGCAGGACAGGACTGGTCAAGGGTTCACGGGCCTTATACGGTTCAAGTCGGCTCTGGCGCGGCCGTTAAAGAGATGCAGAATAGATGTATTGGCAGCCCTCACTAGAGAGCTGCGTCAAATAATTGCAATGTTTCCAGCACTCTGTATACAACGCGGCGGCATTATACATGCCATTTCCTACTCTCAAGAGTGCATTTTCCCAAGGTTGTGACCGCGTATGACAGGCGAAATGAACATCCTTCCGCTACCGCCCACCGCCCCGGCGACCACCCGGCCGCTGGCGGTCAGCGGCGAGTTGCTCAAGCTGTTGACGCCCATCGAAGGGCTGATCACTGCGGGGCAGACTGCAAAAGCCGAAGTGCTGTCACTCAAGCAAGCAGATCAGACTTTTCAACTGTTGCTCAAGGTCACCCTGGAAAGCGGGCGTCAGACGACGGTCCAGGCCACCAGCAGCCAGCCACTGCCGCAAGGGACCAACATCGCGGTGACCCAGCCTTCGGCAGGCAACCTGGCCATTACCGTACAACAGGCCATCGCCTCCAGCGTCGCCACCCTCACCCGCCTGGATACCGCGCAATTGCCGGTGGGCACCCTGTTGCAAGGCAAAGTGCTGACCTCCCAGGTGTTGCAGCAGGTGCCGGGGCAACCGACGGTGTTCCGCTCGATGGTGACGCTGCTCAACACTGCCCTGAGCGGCAGCACCCTGAGCATCGACAGCCCGCAGCCGTTGCGCATCGGCACCCTGCTCAGCGCCCAGGTGCAGGACACTCAGACCTTGAAGTTCGTGCCCTTGAGCAACCGCCAGGAACAATTGGCCGTGACCCAGCAATTGGGTACCCAGGCCAGCCGCCAGGGTTCGCTGGACGGCTTGCTCAAACTCCTGCAAAACCTGCCGCCTTCGGATCAAACTTCCAAGGATCTGCGCGCTGTCGTGGACAAGTTGCTCGCTGGCCTGCCGGACGTTCAACAACTGAGCACCCCCAAGGGCCTGGCCCTGGCGCTGGCCGGCAGCGGCGCGTTCCTGGAAAGCAAACTGCTGACCGGGCAAAACCCGACACTCGCCCCGGACATGAAGGCCGATCTGCTCAAACTGATCGCACAGCTCACGCCGAGCCTGCCGGCCAGCACCAACCTCGGTGCCATCATCGCCGCCAACACCCTGGCCCAGGCCATGCCGAGCTTCGTGCGTAACGCCTTGGGCATGCTCGGCCAGGTCAGCGCCAAGCCGTCGCCCACCAGTTTTCCGCTGCCCGAGCGCCTGTTGCAGAGCGGCGACGACGAAGACGACCTCGAACATCTGCTGCGCCTGGCCGCAGCCGCGGTTTCACGCCTGCAAAGCCATCAACTGTCGAGCCTGGAACAAACCGGTGTGACCAGTGACGGCCGCCTGATGAGTACCTGGCAACTGGAAATCCCGATGCGCAACCTGCAGGACATCGTGCCCTTGCAGATCAAGTTCCAGCGCGAAGACACCCCGGAGAAAGAACAGCCCCAGGAACGCCGCGACGAGCGCGAACCCAAGCAACAACTGTGGCGCGTGGAGCTGGCGTTCGACATGGAACCCCTGGGGCCGATGCAAATCCAGGCACAACTGATCAAGGGCAGCCTGTCCAGCCAGCTGTGGGCCGAACGGCCGTACACCGCCAGCCTGATCGAAAACAACCTGGCCGCACTGCGCCAACGCCTGTTGGCCTCGGGCCTGAACGTCGGCGATCTCGATTGCCACCAGGGCAAACCGCCCCAAGGCCCGCAAACCCGTCTCGAACAACGCTGGGTCGACGAAACCGCATGAAAAAACCCGACGCCCCCCGCCAGGCCATCGCCCTCAAATACGACGGCAGCCACGCCCCGACCCTGACCGCCAAGGGTGATGAAGAACTGGCCGAAGAAATTCTGCGGATCGCCCGCGAGTACGAAGTGCCGATTTATGAAAACGCCGAGCTGGTGAGGTTGCTGGCGCGCATGGAACTGGGGGACAGCATTCCGGAGGAGTTGTATCGCACGATTGCGGAGATCATTGCGTTCGCGTGGAATTTGAAGGGCAAGTTTCCGGCGGGGCAGGATCCGGATGCGCCGAGGGTGGAGAAGGATGTGACGGAGCGTGGGGATGATTACTAAAAAGCGCGCCGTTAAACGGCGCGCCAAGTCGTAAGGTTAAACAGGCACTACGGCGGCGAGCACCCGTGAAGCTACAGATGTAGCGACATGCTCTCGGTCGCGATGTAACTCAAGTGCCTCGGCTATGGTCTTGCCGTCGTAATGGTTCAAGGCTTTGGTAAAAACCGACGCGATGGCGGGCTCAAGGCCTGCTGTGAAATCAGCGATGAAAGCGCTGTTGATAGTGGTATCGCGAACACGCTCAATCTCGTTCGCTATCAATACCGCATCTCGCTTGACAAGCTGTTCAAAAGCAATCTGGTCATGAATCGTGATGCTTTGAGAATCAGCAGAACGCTGGGCAATTTTAACGTTCTTGCTACCATTCCATGCCGATAGCGAATACTCGTTGATGAGATCGTGATTGTTTTGCACCAGATCGATTGTTTCTTGCCTCTTCTCCAAGGAAAGGCGGAAAGACTGGCTTAAATAATCAAAACTCATCAAGGGCTCGTCCGTAGATCTCTTGAGCATACGGCAGCACAAAGTCGTCAGATCAACCTGTATGTCATGGATTGCCGATTTCTGCCCACTGTCTTGCAGCGCAATCATTTTAAGCTTGTTTTCGATGGCTTCCGGCTTCAAGTACAGCGAGTCGCGAGTCAAGCCCTGGGCAAACTTGCGCTCCATCACATTCATGAATTGATCTAGCAAAATGTAGGAATGCATGTGCAACTGAGGCATGCTCACGCCTGGCATCCGATTCAGCAAATACTCTTTTACCTCATCTGCGCCAAGGGAGAACCCGCCTTTAAGATAAGATGTTTTCCCGGCTGCCGGTGCGCCTCGAACGATGAAAACGTCCTTACCCTCCACACTTGCGTCATTCAACAACAGCGATTGAAAAGACGCATCATATAGAGCACAGAGTTTCACAGTTAAATTAGCCATTACATTGACATGCATGGATTCAACTTCCGGCAACCACACTCCTGGTTTCGTCAGGAGTGACTCGAGCCTTGGCAGGTCTGACTTTTCCAACGCCTTTAACTGTTCGGGATCCCGGGTCAAGGCATGCCAAGTAGGAATGGATCGATCCGCTTTGAGACAGGCCAGACGAAGGGAGTAAGTATTTTCCGACCTCGGCAACTTAACTAACTTGGCCAAAACTTCTTTAGCAGTATATTTATTGATAAACAAACTGGCTGACTTTCCAGCTACATCGCTCAAATCAGGGCGTGGCGGGTGACTGCCTGCAGCCATCCTTAAACTGCCCATATCAGAAGGAGCATTCGTTACATATTTTACATGTCTATAAACGTTCAGGCCGTTGCAGTTAGTGTTCTCGGCAGTTAGGGAGTTGGTGGATTGTCTGGCAATGTGCTGGATTTTGACAGTCGGCATACGGCACCTCAGAAGAGTGGGTGCATCGCAGCCTATCGATGTGGGAAAGACACACTTCCAAAAAGCGCTCAGGACGAAGGGACTGGTAAGTGTACGCGGGAAGTTTTACTGGGGTTTCGAGGGCATCATCGCGAGCAAGCTTCGCTCCTACGGATAGGGGTGTTCGCGAATGAGGTGAACATCACCGACCTGTAGGAGCAAAGCTTGCTCGCGATGAGGTCGGCACATTCAGCAGCAACGGCACCTGACAGATCGCCTTCGCGAGCAAGCCCGCTCCCACTTTGGACCACAATTCTTTCTGAAAGAGCTCGGTCAAAGGGTGGGAGCGGGCTTGCTCGCGAAGGCGGTGTATCAAACGACGCGCAACATCAGTTCTTGTGCAATTTGCTCATCAACTCCGCCTCAGCCTGGGTCAGGCCGCAGGACTGGGTCAGCTCGTCGACGCTGGCGCCCATGCCGACCAATCGCGCCGCCTGGGCGAACGACAGGCTGGTGGGGTCGCGTTGTTCCAGTTGAGCAAGCTTGTCAGGCAGGGGCGCGACGATGGCACGCAGTTCATGCAGGTCCTCGCCCATCCGCACATTGCCGTTCTGATAGTCGTCCACGCGTTTGGCCAAGTCCTTGATGCGCTGATCACGCAGCGCATCGCCCTGGGCCTGTTGCGCGGCGATCTGTTTTTGACCGCGTATGTACGCCAGAAACATTGCCAGCGTGCCTGCCCAGAAGAGGAACAGGACAATGACCGCAACCTCGAGAATCAATCAGATACTCTCCAGTTCCGACCATTCTTCTTCGCTCATCATCTTGTCCAGTTCGACGAGGATCAGCAGTTCGTTGTTCTTGTTGCACACGCCCTGGATGAACTTGGCGGACTCTTCGTTACCCACGTTAGGCGCGGTTTCGATTTCCGACTGACGCAGGTAAACCACTTCGGCCACGCTGTCGACCATGATCCCGACCACTTGCTTGTCGGCTTCGATGATGACGATGCGAGTGTTGTCGCTGATTTCGGCATTCATCAGGCCGAAGCGCTGGCGGGTGTCGATCACGGTGACCACGTTGCCGCGCAGGTTGATGATGCCCAGCACGTAGCTTGGAGCACCCGGTACCGGGGCGATTTCGGTATAGCGCAGCACTTCCTGAACGCGCATCACGTTGATGCCGTAGGTTTCATTGTCCAGCTTGAAGGTTACCCATTGCAGGATCGGATCTTCGGAACCCTTTGCCGCCGTCGCCTTGTCATTCATAGCCTGTCCCCTCAAGAAACCGCCCTAGCGGTGTGTGTTTCGTGCACCGGCATTCGAACGCCGGTGCGTGTTTGTTATGTCGGTTTGTGGTTCGGCTTACTGCCGGACATGTGCTTTGCCCCGCCACTGGCGATCAACTCGGCCAGTGAGGCAACGTCGAGCAAGGCGCACATGTGTTCAATCACCGTGCCGGCGAGCCATGGCCGCTGACCTCGATGACTTCTCCATTTGATTTCGTTCGGGTCCAGGCGCAACGAGCGGCTGACCTGATGCACCGCCAGCCCCCACTCGTAGCCCTGGACCGAGATCACGTATTGCAGGCCCTGCTTGAAATCGTCGCGATAGCGGTCGGGCATGACCCAGCGCGCCGTGTCGAGCACCTTCAGGTTGCCGGCCTGGCTCGGCAGGATCCCGAGGAACCACTCCGGCTGGCCGAACAGCGGCGTCAACTCGTGGCCAGCCAGGGCGTAGATCGAGCCCAGGCACACCAGCGGCACCGCCAGGGTCAACCCGGCGACGTCGAACAGCAGGCATTCGAAAGGCTCCGCAGCCCAACTCGGGCGACCGTCTGTCTCAACCGGTGGCGGCGTGTTGCTTGGCGGCAGGTGCACTTCGACGACGGGTGGTACCAAAGCTTGCGGCACTTCGACAGCGACGGGCTGCACTTCAGCCGGGGACGGCACCAAGGCTTGCAGCAGCGGAGCGATGGTCGATACCGGCGCCATGACAGGTGCCGGTGCTTCGATCACCGACGCCTTGAACACCGGCGCTACCGAGGCTCGCACCGGCGCGGCCGCGGCGGCATCCCGGGCCTGCTCTTCGAGCACCGCTGCCTGGAATTCGTCCAGCACCGCTTCGGTGGCGATCTCCTCGGTCACTGTCTCCGGGGGCAGCGCCATTTCCTCGGTCACTTCCTGCAGCAGGCTGTCCAGGTAGGACTGCAAGGCCAGTTGCGGGCGTGATGTGGTTTTCAATGGCCGGTTCATGCGCACGCACCTGCAGGCGCGAGCAGGCTCGCAATGAACCTGAAAGCGTCACGGGGTGTCAGGTTTTTCGTGTCATCGTTGACGATCTTCGCGAGCAAGCTCGCTCCTACAGGGATCGCGGTCATGTCAGGCCACCTGCGCGACAAGTTGCGCGGCAAGCAGATGCTTGAGCAGCGCACGGTAGGCCAGCACGCCACGGCTCTTGCCGTCGAATTGCGAAGGCGTCACCCCGGCGCGGCTGGCATCGCGCAGGCGCGTGTCCACCGGGATGTAGCCCTGCCAGATCTCATCCGGAAACTTGTCGCGCAACACCCGCAACGTACCGAGGGAGGCTTGGGTGCGGCGGTCGAACAGCGTCGGCACGATGGTGAACGGCAGTGCCTGTTTGCGCGAGCGGTTGATCATCGCCAGGGTATTGACCATGCGCTCCAGGCCCTTGACGGCCAGGTGCTCGGTCTGCACCGGGATCACCAGTTGCTGGCTCGCCGCCAGGGCGTTGACCATCAGCACGCCGAGCAGCGGCGGGCTGTCGATGACCGCGTAATCGAAGTCCTGCCACAGTTGCGCCAGGCTCTTGGCGATCACCAGGCCCAGGCCGCTCTGGCCCGGCGACTGGCGCTCGAGGGTTGCCAGTGCGGTACTCGACGGCAACAGGGAAATCAGTGGATCACTGGTCGAAAGCAGCAATTGCCCGGGCAGGCCCTGGGGCACGCTGCCCTTGTGCAGGAACAGATCGTAGTTGCTGTGTTCCAGGCTGTCGGGGTCGTACCCGAAATAACTGGTCATCGAGCCGTGGGGGTCGAGGTCGACCACGACCACGCGCTTGCCCGCCTCGGCCAGCAATCCGGCTAAAGCGATGGAGGAAGTGGTTTTACCAACACCACCCTTTTGATTGGCAACTGCCCAGACTCTCATTCGGATTGTTCCTCCCGGTCGAACGGGTCGGCCGAGAAATAGCTCAACGTGTTAATGCGGGTGACGGAGAATTGACGGAGCTCTCGCGTACCGGCGACTTGACCGGGGTCGGTGCAGTTTGTGTGCCAGCCCGCTTCAATGCCGCATCGGGCGTCGTATGAGCGGTACCGGTGCCGGTCAGGCTGCGTCGCACATCGAGATTGCGCGACACCACCAGCACCACGCGGCGGTTGCGTGCGCGCCCCTCGGCCGTGGCGTTATTGGCCACCGGCTGAAACTCCCCGTAACCCACGGACGCCAGGCGGCTGGGGTTGACCCCTTGCATCGCCAGCATGCGCACGATGCTCGCCGAACGGGCCGAGGACAATTCCCAGTTGGTCGGGTATTGCGCGGTGCGGATCGGTTGGTCGTCAGTGAAGCCTTCGACGTGAATCGGGTTATCGAACGGTTTGAGGATCGCCGCGACCTTGTCGATGATGTTGAAGGCGATGTCGCTGGGCATGGCATCGCCGCTGCCGAACAACAGGCTGGAGTTGAGTTCGATCTCGACCCACAACTCATTGCCGCGCACGGTCATCTGGTTGGAGCTGATCAGGTCGCCGAACGCCGCGCTGATGTCATCGGCGATGCTTTTCAAGGGATCGCTCGCGCCGGCCACCCCGGCATCGACCTGCTCACTGTCCTTGACCAACGGCTTGGCCGGGGTCACGGTCTTGGGCCGTTCTTCGCCAATGGGGATCGGCTTGAGCGAGCGATCGACGTCAGTGAAGACCCCGAGCAACGCCTGGGAAATGACCTTGTACTTGCCCTCGTTGATCGACGAGATGGAGTACATCACCACGAAAAAGGCGAACAGCAGCGTGATGAAGTCGGCATAGGAAACCAGCCAACGTTCATGGTTTACGTGCTCTTCATGCTGGCGACGACGGGCCATGAGCTTATTCCCTTAATCCATGAAGCCCTGAAGCTTCAACTCAATGGAGCGAGGGTTTTCACCTTCGGCGATCGACAGGATCCCTTCCAGCAACATTTCGCGATAACGCGACTGGCGCAAAGCAACGGATTTGAGCTTGGCGGCAATCGGCAGCAGCACCAGGTTGGCACTGGCCACGCCGTAGATGGTGGCGACGAATGCTACAGCGATGCCGTTACCCAGTTGCGACGGATCACCGAGGTTGCCCATTACATGAATCAGGCCCATCACCGCACCGATGATGCCGATGGTCGGCGCATAGCCGCCCATGCTTTCGAACACTTTGGCCGCTTCGATGTCCCGGGCTTCCTGGGTGTAGAAATCCACTTCCAGAATGCTGCGAATGGCTTCCGGCTCGGCGCCGTCGACCAGCAGTTGCAAGCCTTTGCGCGCATAGTTGTCGGGTTCGGCATCCGCCACGCCTTCAAGCCCCAGCAGGCCCTCCTTGCGTGCGGTGAGGCTCCAGTTGACGACGCGATCGATGCCGCCGGCCAGGTCGACCCGCGGTGGAAACAGGATCCACGCCAGGATCTGCATGGCGCGCTTGAAGGCGCTCATCGGTGATTGCAGCAGCGCCGCGCCGATGGTCCCGCCGAGCACGATCAGCGCCGCCGGGCCATTGGCCAGGGCACCGAGGTGACCGCCTTCGAGGTAATTACCGCCGATGATGGCGACGAAGGCCATGATGATGCCGATAAGGCTGAGAACGTCCATCAGATACAGGCCTCAACGATGTGCTTGCCGATGTCGTCGAGGCTGTACACCGCGTCGGCGAGTTCGGCTTTGACGATCGCCATCGGCATGCCGTAGATCACGCAGCTGGCTTCGTCCTGGGCCCAGATCGAACTGCCACCCTGCTTGAGCAGGCGCGCGCCTTCACGACCGTCGGCGCCCATGCCGGTCAACACGACCGCCAGAACTTTGTCACCGTAGGACTTGGCCGCCGAACCGAAAGTGATGTCCACGCACGGTTTGTAATTCAGGCGCTCATCCCCCGGCAGGATTTTCACCGCGCCACGGCCGTCGATCATCATTTGCTTGCCACCCGGTGCGAGCAAGGCCAGGCCCGGACGCAGGATGTCGCCGTCCTCGGCTTCCTTGACGCTGATGCGGCACAGCTTGTCCAGGCGTTCGGCGAAGGCTTTGGTGAACGCGGCGGGCATGTGCTGGATCAATACGATCGGTGCCGGGAAGTTGGCCGGCAGTTGGGTCAGTACCCGCTGCAGGGCCACCGGGCCACCGGTGGACGTGCCGATGGCCACCAGTTTGTAGGCTTTGCGTTTCGGCGCCGGCGAGGACGGTGCGTGGGCAGGCGTACGGGCAGGGATTGGCGCCGGGCGCGCAGGCGCGCTGCTGCCGTGACTGCCGATGCTCGAGGGCGCTGGCGTCGGGGCGGGCGCGGCAACCGGGGCCGGCGCGCTGTAGCTGCTGACACGACGGTTGCTGCGGGAAATGCTGAGGATCTTCTCGCACAGCAGTTGCTTGACCTTCTCGGGGTTGCGCGAGATGTCTTCGAAATTCTTCGGCAGGAAGTCCACCGCGCCGGCGTCCAGCGCATCCAGGGTCACCCGGGCGCCTTCGTGGGTCAGCGAGGAAAACATCAAGACCGGAGTCGGGCAGCGCTGCATGATGTGCCGCACCGCCGTGATGCCATCCATCATCGGCATCTCGTAGTCCATGGTGATCACGTCCGGCTTGAGGGCCAGCGCCTGATCGATCGCCTCTTTGCCGTTGGTCGCCGTGCCGACGACCTGGATATTCGAATCCGCTGAAAGAATTTCCGAGACGCGGCGGCGGAAAAACCCCGAATCGTCCACCACCAGGACTTTGACTGCCATAAACACTCCATTAGATGGAGCGAGGCCAGTCGCCCCGCTCCACCGAAATCAAATACGCCGTGTGGCGTAACGCTTGAGCATGCTCGGAACATCGAGAATCAGCGCAATGCGACCGTCACCGGTGATGGTGGCGCCCGACATGCCCGGGGTTCCCTGGAGCATCTTGCCCAACGGCTTGATGACCACTTCTTCCTGGCCCACCAGTTGATCGACGACAAAGCCGATCCGCTGGGTGCCCACCGAGAGGATCACCACATGGCCTTCACGCTGCTCTTCGTGAGCGGCGGAGCTGACCAGCCAGCGCTTGAGGTAGAACAATGGCAGCGCCTTGTCCCGCACGATCACCACTTCCTGGCCATCCACCACGTTGGTGGTCGACAGATCGAGGTGGAAGATCTCGTTGACGTTCACCAGCGGGAACGCGAAGGCCTGGTTACCGAGCATGACCATCAGCGTCGGCATGATCGCCAGGGTCAACGGCACCTTGATGACGATCTTCGAACCCTGGCCCTTGGCCGAGAAGATGTTGATCGAGCCGTTGAGCTGGGAGATCTTGGTCTTCACCACGTCCATGCCCACGCCACGGCCGGACACGTCGGAGATCTCGGTCTTGGTCGAGAAGCCCGGGGCGAAAATCAGGTTGTAGCATTCGGTGTCGCTCAGGCGATCGGCCGCATCCTTGTCCATCACACCGCGCTTGACCGCGATGGAACGCAACACGTTGGGGTCCATGCCCTTGCCGTCATCGGAGATCGACAACAGGATGTGGTCGCCTTCCTGCTCTGCCGCCAGGATTACCTTGCCGCCACGAGCCTTGCCCGACGCTTCGCGTTCTTCCGGCGACTCGATGCCGTGGTCGACCGCGTTGCGCACCAAGTGGACCAGCGGGTCGGCCAGGGCCTCGACGAGGTTCTTGTCGAGGTCGGTTTCTTCGCCCACCAGTTCCAGGTTGATCTCTTTCTTGAGCTGGCGGGCCAGGTCGCGAACCAGGCGCGGGAAGCGCCCGAAGACTTTCTTGATCGGTTGCATCCGGGTCTTCATGACCGCGGTTTGCAGGTCGGCGGTGACCACGTCGAGGTTCGACACCGCCTTGGACATGGCTTCGTCGGCGCTGTTGGCACCCAGGCGCACCAGACGGTTACGCACCAGCACCAGTTCGCCGACCATGTTCATGATTTCGTCCAGACGCGCGGTGTCGACCCGCACGGTGGTTTCGGCTTCACTGGCCGGTTTTTCCGCAGGCGGTGCGGCGGGCGCACGAGCCGGAGCCGGTGCGGCAGCAGGTGCCGGTGCAGGCTTGGATGTTTCGGGTTTGGGCGCTTCGGCCTTTGGTTCTGGCGCCTTGGCCACCGGTTTTGGCGTGGCGGCCTTGGCCACTGTCGTCGCCACGGAAGCATCGGTGCCGGTGGCTTGGCCGACTTCGGTGAACTTGCCTTTACCGTGCAACTCGTCGAGCAGCGCTTCGAACTCGTTATCGGTGATCAGGTCGCTGCCGGCGGCCGCGGCGGCGGGTGCCGCAGGCGGTGTGACCGAAGCGATGGCCGACTCCAGGGCATCCACCGCAAAGTTACCCTTGCCATGCAACTGGTCGAGCAGTGCTTCGAATTCGTCGTCGGTGATATCGGAACTGTCGCCCGCGGCTTTCGGTGCCTCGGGCGCGGCCGGCGCGGCGGACGGTACGACCGCATCGACAGCGAACTGACCCTTGCCATGCAGTTGATCGAGCAACGACTCGAACTCGGCATCGGTGATTTCGTCGCTGGCAGCACTGTCGCTGACAGGTGCAGGAGCGACCGCTGTGCCCTCGGCCTGGGCCTTGACGGCGTTCAGCGAGTCCAGCAGTTGTTCGAATTCATTGTCGGTGATGTCGACCGATTCGCTTTCCGCCACAGGCGCTTCAACGATTTCCGCGACCGGTGCGGCGGCGACCTCGTCGGCACTTTGCGGCTCGGCCAGACGGGCCAGGGCAGCGAGCAATTCAGGCGTGGCCGCAGTGATCGGGCCACGTTCACGGACTTCGCTGAACATGCTGTTCACCGCGTCCAGTGCTTCGAGAACCACGTCCATCAACTCCGAGTCAACGCGACGCTCACCCTTGCGCAGGATGTCGAATACGTTCTCGGCGATGTGACAGCATTCCACCAACTCATTGAGCTGGAGGAAGCCGGCGCCCCCTTTTACAGTGTGAAAACCGCGAAAAATTGCATTGAGCAAGTCCGCATCATCCGGACGGCTTTCCAGCTCGACCAGTTGCTCGGACAGTTGCTCTAGAATCTCGCCGGCCTCAACCAGGAAATCCTGAAGGATCTCTTCATCGGCGCCGAAGCTCATTAAGGGTGTGCTCCTACAGGTCTAAAAACCCAAAAAACCCAGGATCCAAATCTAAAATCCAAGGCTGGATAACAAATCGTCCACATCGTCCTGACCGGACACAACGTCTTCTCTTTTATCGGCATGAATCTGCGGACCTTCACCCTGAGAGAGATGTTTTTGTGGATCTTTTTCTGCAAGCATCGCCGCACGGTCATGCTCGATGCCCGCAAAACGGTCCACCTGGCTGGCCATGAGTACGAGCTTGAGCAAGTTGCTTTCGACTTCGGTGACCAGTTGGGTCACACGCTTGATCACCTGACCGGTGAGGTCCTGGTAATCCTGAGCCAGCAGGATGTCGTTGAGGTTGCTCGACACCGCGCGACCGTCCTCGCTGCTGCGCGCCAGGAACGCGTCGACACGCCGGGCCAGCTCGCGGAACTCTTCAGCCCCGACTTCGCGACGCATGAACCGGCCCCAGTCGGTGCTCAGCGCCTGGGCTTCATCGCTCAGGCGGTTGACCAGCGGCGTGGCGTTTTCCACCAGGTCCATGGTGCGGTTGGCCGCGGCCTCGGTCAGCTTGACCACATACCCCAGACGCTCGGTGGCGTCGGTGATCTGGGACACTTCCTCGGCTTGCGGCATGTGCGGGTCAATCTGGAAATTGACGATCGCGCTGTGCAGCTCGCGGGTGAGCTTGCCCACTTCCTGATACAGGCCGCGGTCACGGGTCTGGTTGAGCTCATGGATCAATTGCACAGCATCGCCGAACCTGCCCTTTTCAAGGCTGGCGACCAGTTCGACGGCGTGTTTTTTCAGGGTCGATTCAAAATCGCCCTGCGAAGATTCGTTATGCCCCATAGCTCCCCCGTGGCGCAGATCAACCAATGCGTTCGAAAATCTTCTCGATTTTTTCTTTCAACGCCTGGGCCGTGAAGGGTTTGACCACATAGCCGTTAACACCGGCCTGGGCCGCTTCGATGATCTGCTCGCGCTTGGCTTCGGCGGTCACCATCAGCACCGGCAGGTGCTTGAGCTTTTCATCGGCGCGCACATGGCGCAGCAGATCGATACCGGTCATGCCTGGCATGTTCCAGTCCGTTACCAGAAAGTCGATGCTCCCGCTGTTGAGGACCGGGATGGCGGTAGTGCCATCGTCAGCCTCGACCGTGTTGGTGAACCCAAGGTCACGCAACAGGTTTTTTATGATCCGCCGCATCGTTGAGAAGTCATCAACGATGAGGATTTTCATGTTCTTGTCCAATTCGACCTCCAAGCAGACTAAAACGCGCCCAGCACCTGGGCGCGCCATTTCAATCAATCTGGCGAAACACTCGATGATTGTCTGGAGTACAACGAATCGAGACCGGCGCGGCTCATCACCCCACCAGCCACGTCGCAGTGCCCCCACACCGCCTTCAGCGCGCTCGCCACTCTCCCAGACGCCCCCGCAAGCGGGCCGCGCACTGGCTATGTAACTGGCTGACCCTGGACTCGCTGACGCCCAGGACCTCACCGATTTCCTTGAGATTCAACTCTTCGTCGTAGTACAGCGCCAACACCAGTCGCTCACGCTCCGGCAAATTGGCAATCGCATCCGCCAGCGCCGCCTGGAAGCGTTCATCTTCCAGATCGCGTGACGGTTCGAGATGGGCACTGGCGCCATCCTCGTGCAGCCCTTCGTGTTCGCCGTCCTGCAGCAGGTCGTCGAAACTGAACAGACGGCTGCCCAGGGTATCGTTCAAAATCGCGTAGTAATCGTCGAGACTCAATTGGAGTTCGGCCGCAACTTCGTGATCTTTAGCGTCACGGCCGGTTTTAGCTTCAATTGCACGAATGGCGTCGCTGACCATTCGGGTATTGCGGTGGACTGAACGCGGCGCCCAGTCCCCTTTGCGCACTTCGTCGAGCATGGCGCCACGGATTCGGATGCCCGCGTAGGTTTCGAAACTGGCCCCCTTGCTGGCGTCGTATTTGGTCGAGACTTCCAGCAGGCCGATCATCCCGGCCTGGATCAGGTCTTCAACCTGGACGCTGGCCGGCAGGCGCGCCAGCAAGTGATAGGCAATGCGTTTGACCAATGGCGCGTAACGCTCGATCAGCTCGTATTGCGCATCACGCGCCGACTTTTTGTAAAGGTTGTAGCCGCTGGCTGTCATAGCACGGGTCCTGCCGTTTGTTGCACGAGGCGCTCGACGAAAAACTCCAGGTGGCCCCGTGGATTGGCCGGCAACGGCCAGGTGTCAACTTTCTGCGCGATGGCCTTGAACGCCAGCGAGCACTTGGAACGCGGGAAGGCTTCATAGACGGCACGCTGCTTCTGCACGGCCTTGCGCACGCTTTCGTCGTAGGGCACCGCGCCAACATATTGCAGGGCGACGTCGAGGAAGCGATCGGTGACCTTGGTCAACTTGGCGAACAGGTTGCGACCTTCCTGCGGGCTCTGGGCCATGTTGGCCAGGACGCGGAAACGGTTCATGCCGTAGTCGCGGTTAAGCAGTTTGATCAGGGCGTAGGCGTCGGTGATGGAGGTCGGCTCGTCGCACACCACCAGCAACACTTCCTGGGCGGCGCGAACGAAACTGACGACCGAGTCACCAATGCCCGCAGCGGTGTCGATCACCAGCACGTCGAGGTTGTCGCCGATGTCGCTGAACGCCTGGATCAGGCCGGCGTGTTGTGCCGGGCTCAAGTGAACCATGCTCTGGGTGCCGGACGCGGCCGGCACGATGCGGATGCCGCCAGGCCCCTGCAACAGTACGTCGCGCAGCTCGCAGCGACCTTCGATCACGTCGGCCAGGGTGCGTTTGGGGGTCAGGCCCAACAGAACGTCGACGTTCGCCAGCCCCAGATCGGCGTCCAGCAGCATGACGCGACGGCCAAGCTCAGCTAGAGCCAGGGACAAGTTCACTGACACGTTAGTTTTGCCGACGCCACCTTTGCCGCCGGTCACCGCGATCACCTGTACGGGATGCATGCTGCCCATGTTATTTCTTTACCTTGTCTTGCATAGACGGAGGCCACATGACTGGCTGCGCGTTCACAACCGGAACAATGCATGGCAGACCATCGATGTAGGTACAAAAACTATTCATTGTTACCTCAGCCAACCTGCTTGGTCGGGCTGTGGTAGATATCAGCGAACATGTCAGCCATGGCTTCTTCGCTGGGCTCTTCCTGCATTTGCACGCTGACGGCGCGACTGACCAGTTGATGACGGCGCGGCAGATGCAGATCATCCGGAATTCGCGGGCCATCGGTCAGGTAGGCCACCGGCAATTCATGACTGATCGCCAGGCTCAACACCTCGCCCAGACTTGCCGTTTCATCCAGTTTAGTCAGGATGCAGCCAGCGAGCCCGCAGCGCTTGTAACTGTGATAAGCGGCCGTTAGAACCTGCTTCTGGCTGGTGGTTGCCAGGACCAGGTAATTTTTTGACCTGATGCCACGCCCGGCCAGGCTTTCGAGTTGCATGCGTAGCGCTGGATCGCTGGCCTGAAGGCCTGCGGTGTCGATCAGCACCACGCGCTTGCGCAGCAGTGGATCCAACGCCTGCACCAGGGATTGTCCCGGATCGACGTGGGTCACCGACACATTGAGAATCCGACCGAGGGTCTTGAGTTGTTCCTGGGCGCCGATGCGATAGCTGTCCATGCTCACCAGTGCGATGTTCTGCGCGCCGTACTTGAGCACGTAGCGGGCAGCAAGCTTGGCCAGGGTGGTGGTCTTGCCCATGCCGGCCGGACCGACCATGGCGATCACACCGCCCTCTTCGAGCGGTTCGATTTCCGGCGTGACGATCATCCGCGCCAGGTGCGCCAGCAACATGCGCCAGGCCTGACGGGGTTCTTCGATGTCGGTGATCATTGCCAGCAGATCCCGCGACAACGGGCCGGATAGACCGATGCGTTGCAGGCGACGCCAGAGGTTGGCCTGATCGGGACGACGACCTTGCAACTGGTTCCACGCCAGAGAGCCCAACTGCACTTCCAGCAGCTCTCGCAGGCCATTGAGTTCGAAGCGCATCGAATCGAACGCACGCTGGTCGATCGAAGGCGCAGCGGCTGGTGCAGGCGCGGGGCGACGCGGCTCGGCGTAGGTCGGCTCGATCAGTGGTTCGGCGGCGGTCAACGGCAGGCCGGCGAACAACTGGCGATTGGTGGCGTTGTCGCTCTCGCCCTCGCTGCGCAGGCTCAGTTCGGCCTGAGCGGTGACGATCCGCGACTGGGTCTTGCGCAGCTCGTCTTCAAGTTCCATGTTCGGAACCCGCGGCGCCAGCGCCGACAGCTTGTAATCCAGGGCAGCCGTCAACTCGACACCACCGGCGATCCGGCGGTTGCCAATGATGGCAGCCTCAGCGCCCAGCTCATCACGAACCAGCTTCATGGCCTGACGCATATCGGCGGCGAAAAAACGCTTAACTTGCATAAACCACTACCTCAGCCGTTGGGCCCTACTGTCGCAACGATGGTCACTTGCTTGTTGTCCGGTATTTCCTGGTAGGCCAGCACATGCAGACCCGGTACTGCCAGTCGGCCAAACCGCGAGAGCATCGCGCGTACCGGACCGGCCACCAGCAGAATCACCGGTTGACCTTGCATCTCCTGGCGCTGCGCCGCATCGATCAACGAGCGTTGCAGCTTCTCGGCCATGCTTGGCTCCAGCAGAACGCCCTCTTCAGAGCCTTGTCCTGCCTTCTGCAGACTATTGAGCAATATCTGTTCCAACCTTGGCTCCAGCGTGATCACTGGCAGCTCGGAGTCAGTGCCTACAATGCTTTGCACGATTGCGCGCGATACCCCGACCCGCACGGCAGCCACCAACGCGGCGGTATCTTGACTCTTGGACGCATTGTTGGCGATGGCTTCGGCGATGCTGCGAATGTCGCGCACCGGCACCTGTTCGGCCAACAATGCCTGCAGAACCTTGAGCAACTGCGAAAGCGACAGCACGCCCGGTACCAGTTCCTCGGCCAGTTTCGGCGAATTCTTCGCCAGCAACTGCATAAGCTGCTGCACTTCTTCGTGACCAATCAGCTCACTGGAGTGTTTATACAGAATCTGGTTCAAGTGAGTGGCCACTACTGTACTGGCATCGACCACTGTATAGCCAAGAGATTGTGCCTGGGCACGCTGACTTATTTCGATCCACACCGCTTCCAGGCCGAAAGCCGGATCTTTGGCGGTGATGCCGTTGAGCGTACCGTAGACCTGCCCGGGGTTGATCGCCAGTTCGCGGTCCGGGTAGATCTCAGCCTCGGCCAGAATCACGCCCATCAGGGTCAGGCGATAGGCACTGGGTGCCAGATCGAGGTTGTCGCGGATGTGCACGGTGGGCATCAGGAAGCCCAGGTCCTGGGACAGCTTCTTGCGCACGCCCTTGATCCGCGCCAGCAACTGCCCGCCCTGGTTGCGATCCACCAGGGGAATCAGGCGGTAGCCCACTTCCAGGCCGATCATGTCGATGGGTGTCACGTCGTCCCAGCCCAATTCCTTGGTTTCCTGGGCGCGGGCCGGGGATGGCAACAGTTCCTGTTGACGCTTGACCTCTTGCAGCGCCTGCACCTTGACCATGTTCTGCTTGCGCCAGAACAGGTACGCACCGCCCGCCGCAAGGGCTGCCATGCTCAGGAAGGAAATGTGCGGCATGCCGGGCACCAGGCCCATCACTGCCATCAAGCCCGCCGCCACGGCCAGCGCCTTGGGCGAGGCGAACATCTGACGATTGATCTGCTTGCCCATGTCTTCCGAACCGGAAGCACGGGTCACCATGATGGCAGCCGCTGTCGACAACAACAGTGATGGCAATTGCGCCACCAAACCGTCACCGATGGTCAGCAGTGCGTACACCTTGCCGGCGTCGGCGAACGTCATGTTGTGCTGGAAGATACCGACCGCCATGCCGCCGATCAGGTTGATGAACAGAATCAGCAGGCCGGCGATGGCGTCACCGCGCACGAACTTGCTGGCACCGTCCATGGAGCCGTAGAACTCGGCTTCCTGGGCCACTTCCGAACGGCGGGCCTTGGCCTGGTTCTGGTCGATCAGGCCGGCGTTGAGGTCGGCGTCGATCGCCATTTGCTTGCCAGGCATCGCATCGAGGGTGAAACGCGCGCTCACCTCGGAAATCCGCCCGGCACCCTTGGTCACCACCACGAAGTTGATGATCATGAGAATCGCGAAGACCACGATACCGACCACGTAGTTACCGCCGATCACCACCTCACCGAACGCCTGGATCACCTTACCGGCGGCCGCGTGTCCGTCCTGACCGTGGAGCATCACCACCCGGGTGGATGCCACGTTGAGCGCCAGCCGCAGCAGCGTCGCCACCAGCAGGATGGTCGGGAACACTGCGAAATCCAGCGGCCGCAAGGCGTATACACAGACCAGCAGCACGACGATGGAAAGGGCAATGTTGAACGTAAAAAACACGTCGAGCAGGAACGGCGGCACCGGCAACATCATCATCGCCAACATGACCAGCAGCAACAGCGGCACGCCCAGATTGCCTCGGCTGAGGTCTGCCATGTTCGTGCGGGCACTGTTGATTAACTGAGAGCGATCCACCGGTATTCCCCGTTCCTTTGAAGCAAACTTTTGACGCCTGAAGCAGGCGCAACGGGGCTACTGCAAGAAGCTTTCCAACTTTAGCGGGGGTTGGAAATTGAAGGGTTTTCAGGGGGATGGGCGGTGCCTGGGCGTACGCCATCGCGGGCAAGCCTCGCTCCTACAGCTTTGGTTGATAGAAGGGTCGCGAACGATGAGAAACCGCAGGAGCGAGGCTTGCCCGCGAAGAGGCCGGAACTGCCCACCTATCAGTTCTGCTAGTACCCACCGCATGCGACACGACCGATACTGAGTGCCAGCACTTCGGAGCACTCACTCATGCCATCGCCAAGCGAAACTCTGCTCTGCCAGTACCGCTACGATCCCCTTGATCGGCTGGTCGCCAACGCCCTGCCAAACGAGCCCGAACGCCAGCGTTTTTACTGCAAAAGCCGCCTGGCTACCGAGACACATGGGGCTATCGGCTATTCAATCGTCCAGCACGAAGACCAATTGTTGGCGCAACGGTGCAGTGAGGGAGATTCAAGCAGCACTGCATTGCTGGTCACAGACCAGCAAAGTTCGGTATTGCAAACCTTCGATGCCAGGAAACCGCGGCAGCCCTTCGCCTACTCACCCTATGGCCACCGCCTCACCACCAATGGAATATCCAGTGCACCTGGCTTCAACGGCGAACGATCAGATCCAGTGACGGGTTGGTATTTATTAGGTAATGGCTATCGACCGTTCAATCCTGCGTTGATGAGATTTATCTGTCCGGACAATTTATGTCCGTTTGGAAAGGGCGGATTGAACGCGTATGTGTACTGTGGTGGCGACCCCGCAAATAGAACCGATACAAATGGGCATTGGTACACCACTTTCATCAAGCGAATCACTGACATTGCGTCCAACATGCCCACCCCATCCGATAGCGCCAAGGTGATAAAAGCACTCGATAGAGAAATAAATAAATTCCCACCTTCCACCAAAGAGTACGGACCATGGAATGTCCCGGTGTTTGAGAAACGCCTATTCGACAGCGCGTTCATATACAAAATGGAAAAAACCACTAAGACCATGGACGAAATCAAAAAAACATATAGCCAGCCAGAACCCCTTATAAACGTCGAAAAAATTGAAAGACTGAAAGCCAAATTAAGCAAACAACTATCTTCAGCCCAACGAATCGCTGACTACTCAGCAATCAGCGATCACTCTCTACTTAAACAGACGGCCGCCTCTTTTCAAGCTCAAACCAATGGCATAATAAACAGTCTTGATCAAACTTTCGCTCCTGCATACAGTCATTTTGCGCCCCCTCCATACCAAAGCCTTTCCCCAAACTCTAACTCATTGAACAAAACAGGAAACATTCGCGACCCGTTCAAACCGGACTAAAAAATAAATCAAGGTGAAGCTTACAAGGAGAATCGTTGAGATCTCTATGCGGCCGCTCCCCCCAATAAAAGTATGTCGACTTTCACCGCTACGCAGCTAACAACTCAAAATCAGAGGTCAGGATGATATTTCCAATCACTGCCCCCTCAGAACTATCAACTGATCACATACGTATCAATCAAGAACCCCGCCGCAAATCCGGCGGAATCGGCAAATCTTCCTTCAACGGCTCCGGCCGCTTGCCCTTCCCTGCCTTGTAATGCCGAATCTGGTACACGTACGCCAACACCTGCGCCACGGCCAGATACAACCCGCCCGGAATCTCCTGTTCCAACTCGGTCGAGTAATAGATCGACCGCGCCAGCGCCGGTGACTCCAGCAGCAACACTTCGTTAGCAACGGCAATTTGATGATGTTCGGGCCACAGGCCACCCGCGAAGAGGCAGGTCCCGTAAACCTATCACTTCTGCTAGTACCCACTGCATGCGACAAGACCGATACTGAGTGCCAGCACTTCGGAGCACTCCCCATGCCCTCGTCAAGCGAAACCTTGCTCTGCCAGTACCGCTACGATCCCCTTGATCGGCTGGTCGCCAACGCTCTTCCAGACGAGCCAGAGCGCCAGCGTTTTTACTGCAAAAGCCGCCTGGCGACCGAGTTACACGGGGCTATCGGCTATTCAATCGTTCAACACGAAGACCAATTGGTCGCACAGCAGCGTAGTGAAGGCGATGCGCGCGAAACGGCGTTGCTGGCAACCGATAAACAACGATCAGTGCTGCAATCTCAGAGAGCCAACCAACCGGGACAGCCTTTTGTGTATTCCCCATATGGCCATCGCCCCATCGCCAATCGGTTACTCAGTCTGCTCGGCTTCAATGGCGAACGGCCGGATCCGGTAACGGGATGGTATTTGTTAGGGAATGGGTATCGAGCGTTTATTCCAGTGTTGATGTGCTTCACCAGTCCGGATAGCGTAAGTCCGTTTGGAACGGGAGGATTAAACGCCTACACCTATTGCTTAGGGAATCCAATAAAATTCTCAGACCCAAGCGGTCACAGTATTGCGAGTATAGCCGCTGCGAAAATTCTGAATAACGCATTAAAGCGTAGTCGCAACACCGTCCCGAGAGTAGCCTCAGGAATCAAAAAACGAAAAATATCCTCTCGTGCAAAAGCAGGCCCAGAGAATTTTTTCAGAATCGTCGAAGAACAAAATTTTCGCACCCTCTCTATCAACAACGGCGTAACTACGACTTACATGGACTCTTCGGGATTTTCTAAAACCACGATCAACTCCCCATCACTGAAACAGTTAAGTTTTAGCGCCTCAAAAGGAAGCGAACTGCAAAATTTCGCAAGCTCATCACGAAGCTCAGCCGAACTAGTCAGCGCAACAGACAAATCGATTGGGGACATCAACCTCAACAATTTCTTGGACAACGTTCGCCATCGGAACCCTAACAACCACAACCTGGACAGAACGCAATTTCACGCTCAAAACGAAGCCTACGCCTCTGCGATTAATGGGAGAGAACTTGGAATTCTTCCCAATAGAGCAATCAATCAAATCATACGATATGGAAATGATGCTGAAAGTCCAAATACCGCGCTTAAAGATCGTTTCCTCCACCTTTTTTGAATAGTTGAAAACAACTAGGCTTGAAATACTCATCAGTGTAAAGACGATTCCGCTTAAGCATCCCGCCGCAAATCCGGCGGAATCGGCAAATCATCCTTCAACGGATCCGGCCGCTTGCCCTTCCCTGCCTTGTACTGGCGAATCTGATACACATACGCCAACACCTGTGCCACGGCCAGATACAAGCCACCCGGAATCTCCTGTTCCAACTCGGTCGAGTAATAGATCGACCGCGCCAGCGCCGGTGACTCCAGCAGCAACACTTCGTTAGCAACGGCAATTTCTCGCATCTTCAACGCCAGAAAATCGCTGCCCTTGGCGATCAGCATCGGCGCGCCGCTCTTGTCGGCGTCGTATTTGAGCGCGACGGCGTAGTGGGTCGGGTTGGTGATGACCACGTCGGCTTCGGGGATGGCCGCCATCATCCGGCGTTGGGACATTTCCCGCTGCAGTTGGCGGATGCGTTGCTTGACCTCCGGCCGGCCTTCCTGGTCTTTGTGCTCGTCGCGGATTTCCTGCTTGGTCATTTTCAGTTTCTTGATGCTTTCCCACAGCTGGATCGGTACGTCGACGGCGGCGATGATGATCAGGCCGCAGGCCATCCACAGGGTGCTCCAGCCGACCACTTGCAGGCTGTGGGTGATGGCCCGGTCCAGGGGTTCGTGGGCGATGCGCAGCAGGTCGTCGATGTCGGCTGACAACACCATCAGCGCCACGAACAGGATGATGAAGAACTTGGCCAGGGCCTTGAGCAGTTCGGCGATGGACTTGGTGGAGAACATGCGCTTGAGGCCGGCGCCGGGGTTCATGCGGCTGAACTTGGGGGCCATGGTGCCGGCGGAGAACAGCCAGCCACCCAGGGAGATCGGGCCGATCAGGGCGGCCAGCAACAGGGTGATCATCACCGGTTGAATGGCCAGCAAGGCTATCTGCCCCGAGTGCAGCAGGAAGGTGCCCATGGAGCGCTGGTCCAGCACCACGTCCCGGGACAGGGAAAAATTCAGGCGCATCAGGTCCATCATCTCCTGGGCCAGGGCGCCGCCGAATATCAGCAGGGCACTGGCGCCGGCGAGCATGATCGCCAGGGTGTTGAGCTCCTTGGAACGGGCGATCTCGCCCTTCTCTCGGGCGTCCTTTTTCTTTTTGTCCGTGGGGTCTTCTGTTTTGTCCTGACCGCTTTCGCTCTCTGCCATGTCTCAGCGCGCCTGTGCCAGTTCGCGTAAAAACTGCAAGGCCTCGCTGGCCAGCGGTTGATACTGATTGAGAATGTCCGCCAGCCCGACCCACATGATGAACATCCCCAGCACCAGGGTCAGCGGGAAGCCGATGGAGAAAATGTTCAGTTGCGGCGCCGCCCGGGTCATCACGCCGAAGGCGATGTTGACCACCAGCAGCGCGGTGATCGCCGGCAGCACCAGCAGCAGCGCCGCGCCCAGCACCCAACCGAGCTTGCCGGCCAATTCCCAGTAATGGGTGACCGTCAGGCCACTGCCCACCGGCAGCGTGGTGAAGCTTTCGGTGAGTATTTCGAACACCACCAGATGGCCGTTCATCGACAGGAACAGCAGGGTCACCAGCATGGTGAAAAATTGACCGATAACAGCCACCGACACGCCGTTGGTGGGGTCGACCATCGAGGCGAACCCCATGCCCATCTGGATGGAGAGGATTTGCCCGGCGATGACGAAGGCCTGGAAAAACAACTGCAGGAAAAATCCCAGTACCGCGCCTATGAGGATCTGCTCGGCAATCAGCAGCAGACCACTCAAGTCCAGTGCATTGACCGGCGGCATGGGCGGCAGGCCCGGGGCGATGACCACGGTAATGGCCAGGGTGAAGTACAGACGCACACGCTTGGGCACCAGGGAGGTGCCGAACACCGGCATGACCATCAGCAAGGCGCCGACCCGGAACAGCGGCAACATGAAAGTCGCCACCCAGGTGCTGATCTGGGTATCGGTCAGTTGCAGCAGCGAAGACATGGCTTAGCCGATGACCTGCGGAATGCTGCCGTACAGCTGCAGGATGTACTCCATGAAGGTCTGCACCAGCCACGGGCCGGCGACGATCAGCGTCACCAGCATGACCAGCAGGCGCGGCAGGAAGCTCAGGGTCTGTTCGTTGATCTGGGTGGCGGCCTGGAACATCGCCACCACCAGGCCCACCAGCAGGCTCGGGATCACCAGCACCGCGACCATCAGCGTGGTCAGCCACAGGGCATCGCGGAATATGTCGACGGCAACTTCTGGGGTCATGGCGATACACCACCGAAACTGCTGGCCAAGGTACCGATGATCAGCGCCCAGCCATCGACCAGCACGAACAGCATGATTTTGAACGGCAGGGAAATGATCAGCGGTGACAGCATCATCATGCCCATCGCCATGAGAATACTGGCCACCACCAGGTCAATGATCAAAAACGGAATGAAGATCATGAAGCCGATCTGGAAGGCGGTTTTCAACTCAGAGGTGACGAACGCCGGCACCAGAATCGTCAGCGGCGCCTGGTCCGGCGTGGCGATGTCGGTGCGCTTGGACAGGCGCATGAACAGCTCCAGATCACTGGTGCGGGTCTGGGCGAGCATGAAGTCCTTGATCGGTACCTGAGCCTTGGCCACGGCGTCCTGGGCGGTCATCTTTTCCGCCAGGTAGGGCTGCAAGGCATCCTGGTTCACCCGGTCGAACACCGGCGCCATGATGAACAGGGTCAAAAACAGCGCCATGCCGGTGAGGATCTGGTTCGACGGCGTCTGTTGCAGGCCCAGGGCCTGACGCAGGATCGAGAAGACAATGATGATCCGGGTGAAGCTGGTCATCAGCATGACGAACGCCGGGATGAAACTCAGCGCGGTCATGATCAGCAGGATTTGCAGGCTGACCGAGTACTCCTGAGCGCCCTGGGCGTTGGTGCCGAGGGTGATCGCCGGGATCGACAACGGATCGGCGGCAAATGCCAGCGGCGCGGCCAGCATCAGGGCGAGGGTCAAGACGATGCGTAACGCACCCATTACTTCTTATCCTTCTGATCCTTGCCCAACAGCTCCATCAGGCGCTGGGCAAACTCGGGGGTCGCGGTTGGCGTGGCGGTCGGCACTTGCACCGGCTCCTTGAGTACATGCAACGCGGTGATGGTGCCCGGGCTCAGACCGAGCAGGATCTGCTCGTTGCCCACCTGCACCAGCATCAAGCGATCACGGGGGCCCAGCGCGCGGGAGCCGATCAGCTCGATCACCTGGCCTTTGCCGGCCGGCCCTGCCTGCTGAACCCGGCGCAACAGCCAGGCGAGCAGGAAGATCAGCCCGACGACCAAAAGCAGGCCGAACACCAGTTGCGTCAATTGCCCGGCCACCCCGCCACTGGCCACTGGCGCAGCAGCGGTGGCGGCTGTGGCAACCGGCTCGGCCGCCATCACGCTCAACGGCAGCGCCATTACCCACCCCAGGAACCTTTTCACTCAGCGCAGCTTCTTGATGCGTTCGCTTGGGCTGATCACGTCGGTCAGGCGGATGCCGAACTTCTCGTTGACCACTACCACTTCGCCGTGGGCGATGAGCGTGCCGTTGACCAGCACGTCCAGCGGCTCACCGGCCAGGCGATCAAGCTCGATCACCGAACCCTGGTTCAGCTGCAGCAGGTTACGGATGTTGATGTCGGTGCTGCCCACTTCCATGGAGATCGATACCGGGATGTCGAGGATCACGTCCAGGTTCGGACCTTCCAGGCTCACCGGGTCGTTGCTTCTCGGCACGCTGCCGAATTCTTCCATCGGCAGACGGTTATTGGAGGAAGAGGACGCATCGGCCGCCAACAGCGCGTCGATGTCGGCCTGACCGGCATCACCGGTTTCTTCCAGGGCTGCTGCCCACTCGTCTGCCAGCGCCTGGTCGTCCTGGGTATTCATATCGTCAGCCATCAATTTGTCCTCGGAAGGCCACCTTTGAACGGGAGGCCGTCAGTTAAAAACGAATAGGGGGTGCGCCGGTCAACGGCGCTCGATCGGCTCGATCACCTGCAACGCCAGGTTGCCTTTGTGCGAGCCCATCTTGACCTTGAAGGCCGGCACGCCGTTGGCGCGCATGATCATGTCTTCCGGCATTTCCACCGGGATGATGTCCCCCGGCTGCATGTGCAGGATGTCGCGCAGTTTCAACTGGCGACGGGCAACGGTGGCACCGATCGGCACGTCGACATCCAGCACGTCCTGACGCAGGGCATTGACCCAGCGCTCGTCCTGGTCGTCGAGGTCGGACTGGAAGCCGGCGTCGAGCATTTCGCGCACCGGCTCGATCATCGAGTACGGCATGGTCACGTGCAGGTCGCCGCCACCGCCATCGAGTTCGATGTGGAAGGTCGACACCACGATCGCTTCGCTCGGGCCGACGATGTTGGCCATGGCCGGGTTCACTTCCGAGTTGATGTACTCGAAGTTCACTTCCATGATCGCCTGCCACGCTTCCTTCAAATCGACGAAGGCCTGCTCCAGCACCATGCGCACCACCCGCAGTTCGGTCGGGGTGAATTCACGCCCTTCGATCTTCGCGTGACGGCCGTCGCCGCCGAAGAAGTTGTCCACCAGTTTGAACACCAGTTTGGCGTCGAGAATGAACAGCGCGGTGCCGCGCAATGGCTTGATCTTGACCAGGTTGAGGCTGGTCGGCACGTACAGCGAGTGCACGTATTCGCCAAACTTCATCACCTGCACGCCGCCGACCGCCACGTCCGCGGAGCGGCGCAGCATGTTGAACATGCTGATGCGCGTGTAGCGGGCGAAACGTTCGTTGATCATCTCCAGGGTCGGCATGCGTCCGCGGACGATGCGATCCTGGCTGGTCAGGTCGTAGCTTTTGACGGTGCCGGGTTCGGCAGCGATATCGGTCTGTACCAGACCATCGTCCACGCCATGCAACAGCGCGTCGATTTCATCCTGGGACAGCAGGTCCTGCACGGCCATGTCGTGTTCCTACTGCAGTACGAAATTAGTGAAGAGCAACTGTTCGACAACCACTTTGCCGAGTTCTTTCTGCGCCACTTCCTGGACGCTGGCCGTGGCTTTCTGGCGCAGCATTTCCTGGCCGACCGGCGAGGCGAGCGTGGCGAAATCCTGCCCGGAGAACAGCATGACCAGGTTGTTGCGGATCACCGGCATGTGGACCTTGAGCGCGTCCAGATCGGCCTGGTTGCGCGCGAGCATGCTGATGCTCACTTGCATGTAGCGCTGACGGCCGTTCTGGTTGTAGTTGGCGACGAATGCCGGCGCCATGGATTCGAAAATCGCCGGCTGCTTGCCGACCGGGGCCACGTCGGCCACTGCCGCAGGCTTGCTCTGGGCGCTGTGCATGAAGTACCAGGTCGCTCCCACGGACAAACCGATCGCCAGCAGCACAGCCACTACGATCAGGATAATCAGCTTGAGTTTGCCTTTGGTTGCGGGGTCTTTTACTGCTGCGTCGCTCTTCGCCATGCCAATAATCCGTCACTAATCGGGTTTTCACAGTCGCACGGATAGGCAAGAGCAAGTGTTATGCCAGAAAGGTCGGACCGAGATGGATGGCCGAAAGCAGACCAAGAACGCAGCAGGCCCCTTGTGGGAGGGGACTTGCTCGCGAAGGCGGAGTATCAGTCGCCTTCCATGGTGTCTGAGACGACGCCTTCGCGAGCAAGCCCGCTCCCCCAGGGATGTGTTGCGATGAATCAGGCGTAGTAGTCGACGGCGCTGGAACCAATCACGCTGGTCACGGGAGCGGCGACTTCAGCCACGCTCGGCGCGATGTCGTCATCCATGGCATCGAGGCGACCGCCGCTGGCACGGGTACCGCCACTCTGGCTTTGGTGAGCCTGTTGCTGGCCCTGCTGCGGATTACGGGACTGGTCGGACACGTTGACGTCGACCTGGCCCATGCCCTGCTGCGCGAACATGTCGCGCAAGCGGTGCATCTGGCCGTCCAGCGCCTCTCGCACGCTCGGGTGGGCACTCATGAAGGTCACCTGGGTCTGCTGGTCCGGCACCATGTTCACGCGGATGTCCAGACGCCCCAGTTCCGCCGGCTGCAGCTGAATGTCCGCCGCCTTGAGGTTGGCGCTGGACAGGTACATCACCCGGTTCACCACTTCCTCGGTCCAGCCGTTCTGGTGCATGGCGATCGGCTGGTTCACCGGCAGCGCGTTAGCGGTTTTCGGCGTGGCCGCTTGCGTCAGCGCCGCCAGACGATTGGCGAAATCGTCGACCCGGGTATCGCTGCTGGCCGATGTCAGGTCTTTGAGGCCGTCATCGATCAGGCCGCTGAAGGCTTTGTCGCCGCCCTGGCTGGTGCTGTCCTTGCTGGTCTGCACATCGAGCATGGTGGCCATGCCGGCGGCAAAATTCTGCGCCGCGGTCTGCTCGCCATCGGCCTGCGCCTGGGCAGGCGTTGGTGCAGCCTTAGGCTGCGCCTGGCTGGACGCTGACACGTGACCACTCTGCTCCATGGCCAGGCGCAGGGCCGGCAGTGCGTCGAGCGGATCGGCTTCGGGATCGAAATCGGGGTCTGCAACTGCCGCCGGCGGTGCTGCCGTGACAACAGCGGCAACCTGGGTTTGAGTTGGCGCTGGCTGCGCATCGACCACCGGCGGGGTGACGGCGGCGGGTTCGGACACCGTGGGTTGCACCGCCTGCAGCAAGGCAGGGTCGAGCGTCGGGTCGACCGGCGCGGCATCGACGACAGGCGTCTGTGCTGCGTCATCGGCGTCATCGCTGGCGCTTTCGTCATCGGCTGTCACAGGTTTGGCGGCGGGCAAGGATTTGCCGCTATCGGCAACCACAGGCTCCTCGGCGGCAGCCTTGTCGTTGCCCACATCCTGCTTGCCGGCGCTGTCCGTGGCTTTGTCTCGTACCGGTTTGGCCGAATCCTCGGTGGATGTCGCAGGCTTGTTCTGCGCCTGCCTGGCGTACACCTGAGCGAAGCTGGAAGCCTTGTCCCCGGGCTCTGCGGCCAGCGCCGTGGTATTGGCGCTGGCGCTTTGAGTCTTGGCCGGCGCGTTGGCCTGGAGAAGAAGATTGGGGGTAACGGGCATTTAACGGTCTCCGCTGTACTGGGATCGTAGGTACAGTTCAGGGAGTTGTGTGCAAAGGCCGCGCCAATTCTTATGGAAATAGGTCAATAGGGCCGAACGGTCGCGATCGCAGAACCGGCGCGCGTGCGCTCATCTTCATAGAGTGGTCGGATCAAAGCGAATTCGCGGGTGATATCAGCGATCAGGAGTTCGATCCCCGAGAGGTTGCGCTCCTTGGAACGCTGCTCCAGGTCATGGCACAACGCGGCCAGGCGAATCGCCCCCATATTGCTGCTGCTGCCCTTGAAGCTGTGCGCCGCTTCAAGCAATTGCGTGGCATCGCCAGCCACGGTCAATTGCCGCAACCGTTGTTCGGAATCGGCGAGGAAGGTATCGATCAGCGTCGAAAACTCATCCTCCATGACGTCCCGCAACGCGCTCAGCACGTCCGGATCCAGATGTATGTCAGCCACTTGTTCACTCCTTGATCAAGAATGCGCGGATTATGCCAGAGCCTCCCAGAAAAACTCCACGCGGGCACTTCGACCATCGTCGGTCCAATGGGCGTTACGCCCCAATTGTCGGATCAGACTGACACCACGTCCCGACAAACGGACAGGATCGACCGGGCGCGCCATCACCCTTTCCACATCAAATCCCTTGCCACTGTCTTCGACGCGAATCACCAGGCAACCACCCTCGCCCTCCGGCGTGACCTGCAGGTGCACGCGCACATAGCCGTCCTCCAGCGCTTCCAGGCGCGCATTGCGCTGCTGGTAATAACGGGCAAAACCGGCGACGTCACGCTTGAGGCTTGAATTGAGCCCCAGGACGCCATGTTCCAGGGCATTGGAATACAACTCGGCCAGCACGCTGTACAGCGCCCCGCTCTGGGTCCGCAGGCCGTGAACCTCCAGCAACAGTTGCAGCAGGTAGGGCAGCGGATTGAAGCGTTTGAGGGTGGCGGCGCGAAATTCGAAACTCACCGACCAGTCCAGGGGGCAGGACTGGCCACTGTCGGAATAGATCGGCGCCGGCGGACTCAGCAGGTTCGGGTCCAGCAGGCTGATTTCCACCATGCTGACATCGTCACGGGCCTCTCCGCGAAAATCCCGCAGTGCCTGCTCGATGTCCTCGAACAACGCATCAGGCTGACGATTGGCGGCAAACACCTGCTGCAGGCGCTCTACGCCAAACAGCTGATCGTTGACGTCGCAAGTGTCGATCACCCCGTCCGACAACAGGAACACCCGATCACCGAGCGCCATCGGAAACACTTCGGTGCGATCGTCGAATGTTTGCGGGGTCAATACGCCGAGGGGCAAATGCCGCGCCTTGAGCGGCGTGCGCTCACCACTGGCAATACTGTGCAGGTAACCGTCGGGCATGCCGCCGTTCCAGACTTCCACTGACTGGCGTTGAAAACTCAGGGACAGCAGCGTGGCGCAACAGAACATATCCACCGGCAGGATGCGCTTGAGCTTGGCGTTCATCTCGCGCAGGGTTTCGGCCAGGCCATAGCCCTTGGCGGTCATGCCGTAGAACACCTCGGCCAACGGCATCGCGCCGACCGCGGCCGGCAAGCCATGCCCGGTGAAGTCGCCGAGCAGCACGTGCATGTCGCCGGCCGGGGTGAACGCGGCCAGCAGCAGATCGCCGTTGAACAGCGCATAGGGTGATTGCAGATAGCGGATGTTGGGCGCGTTCAGGCAGCCGGAGTGGGCCACCTTGTCGAACACAGCCTTGGCCACCCGCTGTTCGTTGAGCAGGTAGTCGTGATGGCGGGCAATCTGATCGCGCTGCTGCAGCACGGTTTCCTGCAGCCGTCGAAGACGGTCCATCGCCTTGATCTTGGCGGCAAGGATCACCTGGTTATAGGGTTTCGCCAGAAAATCGTCGCCACCCACTTCCAGGCAACGGGCCAGGGCTTCGCTTTCGGACAAGGAGGTAAGAAAGATGATCGGCACCAGGGTTTCGCCGGCCAACGCCTTGATCTGCCGGGCCGCTTCGAAGCCGTCCATCACCGGCATCATCGCGTCCATCAGCACCAGTTGCGGGCGCTCCTGGCGAAACGCTTCGACCGCCTCGGCACCGTTGGCCGCCGTCAGTACTTGATGGCCCTGGCGGCGGACGATGCTCGACAACAGCAGGCGATCGGCCGCGCTGTCTTCGGCGATCAGGATCGTCAGCGGTTCGAGTGCAGCCTGCACGGCGATCAACTGATGTCGAACAGTTTGTCGAAATTGGAGATCGCGAGGATTTTTCTCACGTCGGAGCTGCTGTTGACGACGCGAATGTCGGAATCGTCGCCGCCGGCGTGGTCACGCAACAGCAGCAACATGCCCAGTGCGGAGCTGTCGAGGTAGGTCGCCTCTTTCAGGTCGATCACCACTTCGGCCAGATCCCTGGACTCGTAGGATTCACGAAATTCCTGATGCTTGGCGAAATCGAAACGCCCTTTGACGGAGATCGTCAGTTTTTGACCATCTGGAGAGACTTGCGAAACGACGGACATTTTATGGCTTCCTTGTCATGGGTGAACCTTCTTGTACAAGGTTTAGCATTTGGTAGAGGTTGGGGCAAGGCAGCCTATCGGGGTGTCGGGGTGTCGGCGCAAAACCTGTGGGAGCGGGCTTGCTCGCGAAGGCGGCTCAACAGGCAGCATGGAGGTCGACTGGCACACCGCTTTCGCGAGCAAGCCCGCTCCCACAGTGGATTTGGGCGGCTCAAAAACTTTGTGTACATCTGAATCAATACTGATCCTGCCTGGGCAAGCGCTGGGACAACTCATCCAGCAGCTTCTGCTCGCGCTTGTCTTCCAGCGCCCGCGCCTCATCCATGTAGCGTTGCACCAGTTTGCGCAAGCCTTCGACCCGGGCGAATGCCTGTTGCCAGGTCTCGCGCGCCTTGTTCAGGTTGTTCCGGTGCCAGGCCAGGCTCTGACGCTGCTGGTCGATGGCCGTGCCCAATTGCGCCAGGAAGCCTTGATAGCCCAGCAGCCATTGCCCCGACACACCGCCACTGCCGCGGACGATCCACTGTTCCTGATAATCGAGCCGAAAGGCTTCGAGGTCGGCCAGCTTGCTTTCGGCAAGGCGTACCTGACCTTGAAAGTGCCCCAGACGCTGGGCCGCGGTTTTCTCAGCCTTTTCGGCCATTTCCACCACGGGGGCCAGGCGCCCTGCCCGAGTCTGGGCCATGACCGGTTAACCACCCGCCGCGGGCGCGAAGATCGAGGCCAGATAGGCTTCGCTCTCGCCCAGGCTGATGCTGTCGTTGAGACCCTGGCGCAGGTATTTGACCAACTGCGGCTGCAGGGAAATCGCCAGGTCGGTCTCGCGATCACCGCCGGCCACATAGGCGCCGACGCTGATCAGGTCCCGGCTCTGCTGATAGCGCGACCACAACTGCTTGAAATACTGCGCCCGGGTCATGTGCTCAGGCGACACCACCGCCGGCATCACCCGGCTGATGGACGCTTCGATATCGATGGCCGGGTAATGACCTTCTTCGGCCAGGCGCCGCGACAGTACGATGTGCCCGTCGAGCACGCCTCGCGCCGAGTCGGCAATCGGGTCCTGCTGGTCGTCGCCCTCGGACAGCACGGTGTAGAACGCGGTGATCGAACCACCGCCCTTCTCGGCGTTGCCTGCCCGCTCCACCAGTTTCGGCAACTTGGCGAACACCGACGGCGGGTAGCCCTTGGTCGCGGGCGGCTCGCCGATGGCCAGGGCGATTTCCCGCTGGGCCTGGGCGAAACGGGTCAGGGAATCCATCAGCAACAGGACGTTCTTGCCCTTGTCGCGGAAATACTCGGCGATGCGCGTGCAGTACATGGCGGCGCGCAGGCGCATCAGCGGCGCATCGTCCGCCGGCGAGGCCACGACCACCGAACGCTTGAGGCCTTCTTCACCGAGGATGTGCTCGATGAACTCCTTGACTTCCCGACCCCGCTCACCGATCAGGCCGACGACAATAATGTCGGCCTCGGTGAAGCGGGTCATCATGCCCAGCAGCACGGATTTACCAACACCGGTACCAGCGAACAAGCCCAGTCGCTGACCGCGCCCCACCGTCAACATGCCGTTGATGCAACGGATGCCCACGTCCAGCGGTTCGCTGATCGGTTCGCGCTTGAGCGGGTTGATGGTCGGGCCATCCATCGGCACCCAGTCTTCGGCTTTCATTCCGCCCTTGCCATCCAGGGCCCGACCGGCGCCATCGAGTACCCGGCCGAGCATGCTCATGCCCATCGGCAGACGACCGCTGTCCGAGAGCGGCACGACCCGGGCACCAGGGGCGATACCGGCAACGCTGCCCACCGGCATCAGAAATACCTTGCTGCCGGAGAAGCCCATGACTTCGGCTTCGACCTGCACCGGGTGGTAACTGTCGTCGTTGATGACCATGCAGCGGCTGCCCATGGCGGCGCGCAGACCTTCGGCTTCGAGGGTCAGGCCGACCATGCGCAGCAGGCGTCCTTCAAGGATCGGCGCGCCGGCCAATTGCGTGGCCTCGGCGTAGCTGCTCAGGCGTTTGACGAAACTGGTGCGTTCAAGGCGCATCGGGAATGTCCGAGACCGGTTTGCTGTCGATCGGCAGGTCCAGGCTCAGGTCCGCCTCGGACGGGTGCAGGGCCTGCTCGTGCAGTTGATCGAACAGTTTGTCCATCACCCGCGCGACCCGGGTTTCCACCGTAGCATCGATGCGGCTGTGTTCGGTCTCGACCCGGCAACCGCCCGGCAACAGCGACTCATCCTCGACGATGCGCCAGGTTTCTTCATGGCGCTCGCGCAGGGCTTTGACCTGTTCGAAATCCTGAGGGTTGATGTACAGGCGCACGTTGCCCACGCCCAGCGGCAACAGCTTGAGCGCCTCGCGCATGACCTGTTCGATCTGCGTCGAATCAATCGCCAGTTCGCGCTGGATCACCTGTCTGGTGATGTGCTGCACCAGGTCGACCAGGGATTTTTCGATAAAGGTATCCTGGTCAGCGATGGGCTCGAACAGGTGGCTCATCAGTTGCTCCAGCGCCGCGACCTTGGCGGTCAGCGCCACTTCGGCTTCCTGGCGAACCTTGAGGGTGGTGCTGTGAAACCCTTCTCTTTCGCCCACCGCGAAGCCTTCGTTGTAGGCCTCCTGACGAATGCTTTCCACTTCTTCGAGGGTCAGTGGCTGGACTTCCTCCAGCGGCACTTCCTCCATCTCTGGCGGTTCGGGTTCCGGCTCAGGTTCTGGCTCGGGTTCCGGCGGGTCGAAACTGGGCAGGGCCCAGGTATCGAAACCACTGACCTGCCCGGCCCGGATCAGGTCAGTGGGTAAATCGTCATGCTTGGCCATGGTGTCAGATCATTTCCTCGCCGCCCTTGCCGCCCAGAACGATTTCTCCGGCTTCGGCCATACGACGGGCAATGGTGAGGATTTCCTTCTGCGCGGTTTCCACGTCGCTGACGCGCACCGGGCCCTTGGCTTCGAGGTCGTCGCGCAGCAGTTCGGCCGCACGCTTGGACATGTTCTTGAAGATCTTTTCCTTGACGTTCTCGTCCGAGCCCTTGAGGGCCAGCACCAGCACATCGGAGGACACTTCGCGCAACAGCGCCTGGATACCGCGGTCGTCGACGTCGGCCAGGTTGTTGAACACGAACATGAGGTCCTCGATCTGACCGGACAGGTCTTCGTCGACTTCGCGGATCGAGTCCATGAGCTGGCCTTCGATCGAGCTGTCGAGGAAGTTCATGATGTCGGCCGCGCGCTTGATGCCACCCAGGGTGGTGCGCGAGGCGTTCGAGTTGCCGGAGAACTGCTTCTCGAGAATCTGGTTGAGTTCCTTCAGGGCCGCTGGCTGAACGGTGTTCAGCGAGGACACCCGCAGGATGATGTCCAGCCGCACCTTATGGTCGAAGTTGCCCAGCACTTCGCCGGCCTGATCCGGATCGAGATACGCCACCACGATCGCCTGGATCTGCGGGTGCTCGTAGCGGATCACGTCGGCGACGGCGCGCGGTTCCATCCATTTGAGGCTGTCCAGGCCACTGGTGTTGCCGCCCAGCAGGATGCGGTCGATCAGGCCGTTGGCCTTGTCCTCGCCCAGGGCCTGGGTAAGCATCTTGCGCACGTAGTCGTCGGAACCGACGCCCAGGCTGGTCTGGTCGCCGACGATGTCGACGAACTCGCTCATCACCTGTTCGACCTGCTCACGGTGAACGTTGCCCATCTGGGCCATGGCCACACCCACACGCTGGACCTCTTTGGGCCCCATGTGGCGCAGCACCTGGGCGGCGTCGGTAGAACCAAGGGACAGCAGCAGGATCGCGGCTTTGTCGACCTTGGACAGCTTGGCGGCAACGGCTCGGTTATCACTCATCTGCGTTAATCCACTCTTTCACGACCTGGGCCACACGACCCGGGTCTTCTGCCACCAGACTCTTGATTGCGTTCAACTGTGCGTCATAGCCTTCGCTCGGGCTCGGCAGCAGGATGCTGGTCGGGCCACCGAGGCTGACGCGATCGTTGGCCAGTTCGCCGTCCAGGCCGCCCATGCCACCCAGTTCCACGTCGCTGCCGATGCCGGCCAGCTGTTTGCCTTTGCCGCCACCGGTGATGTTGTTGAGCACCGGACGCAGCACGCCGAACACCAGCACCAGGATGAACAGCACACCCAGCACTTGCTTGACGATGTCCCAGAACCAGGGCTGGGAGTAGAACGGAATGTCGGCAATCACTTCACCGCGATCGGCGGAGAACGGCATGTTGATCACGCTGACGCTGTCGCCACGGCTGGCATCGAAGCCGACCGCATCCTGAACCAGGCGAGTGAAGCGCGCCAACTCATCGGCGCTCCAGGGCGCGCGAGTGGTTTCGCCATTGGCCGGGTTGACCTTGACCTGATCATCCACCACCACCGACACCGACAGGCGATTCAAACGGCCCTGTTGCTGCTTGGTGTGGCTGATGGAACGGTCGAGTTCAAAGTTCTTGGTCGATTGTTGACGCTTGTCCGCCGGGTATGGCGCCAGCATCGGCTGACCGGTGGCCGGGTCCATGATCTGTTGGCCGTTGGCATCGACCAACGGCTGACCTGGCTGAACCATGCCTGCCGCAGCAGCGGTGCCGCCGGTGGTTTGTGGCGCGGAGGCCGGCGACGGCGGCTGGTTGCTCAGGGCACCCGGCACGCCTTGCGGGCCATTGCTGGCGGTGCGTTGTTCGTTGACCGACTGTTCGCTGCGCAGTGCCGGCTGATCCGGGTTGAACTGCTCGGAGGTCGACTCGACGGCACTGAAATCCACGTCAGCCGAAACTTCAGCCTTGTAGCGATCATTGCCCAGCACCGGTTGCAGGATGTTGTGCACACGCTGGGTGAGCATGCTTTCCATGCGGCGGCTGTAGTCGAATTGCTTGCCGGCCATGGTCAGTTCGGAGTTTTCCGCCTGATCGGACAGCAGGTTGCCCTTCTGGTCGACGACGGTGATCTGCGATTTGCTCAGCTCGGGAACGCTGGTGGCCACCAGATTGATGATGGCTACCACCTGGCCTGGCTCCAGGGAGCGGCCGGAATAGAGTTCAACCAGAACCGAAGCGCTCGGCTTGCGCTCATCGCGCACGAACACCGAACTCTTGGGAATCGCCAGGTGCACGCGGGCACCCTTGACGTTGTTCAAGCTGGAGATGGTCCGTGCCAGCTCACCTTCCAGGCCGCGACGATAACGGGTCGCTTCCATGAACTGGCTGGTGCCCAGTCCCTGATCCTTGTCGAGGATCTCGAAACCGATGTTGCCGTCGCTGGGAGTGACACCAGCGCCCGCGAGTTTGAGTCGCGCACGGGACAGGTCTTCGGCCTTGACCAGCAAGGCACCTGAGTTCGGTTCGACGGTGTAGGGAATGTCGGCGGCGGCCAGGGTGTCCATCACCTGCTTGGCGTCCATGCCGGCAAGGCTGCCGTACAGCGGACGGTAGTCCGGCTGCTGGGACCACAACACCACGGCAAAACCAATCGCCACGCTGGCAGCCAGGCCGACCAACAGGCCCACCTGACGCAACATGGTCATCTCGGAAAGATTTTCCAGGAAGGACAAGCCAAACAGCGGCGGTTTGCCTTCTGTCGGTGTGGCCTTGGCCGGAACGTTATCGGCGACTGCTTCTGCCATGACTCAATCTCGTCCTTAAACCGGCATCTGCATGATGTCTTGGTAAGCCTGAACCAGCTTGTTGCGCACTTGGGTCAATGCCTGGAACGACACGCTGGCCTTTTGCGAAGAAATCATCACATCGGTCAGGTCGACGCCGCTTTTGCCAATCTCGAAGGCATTGGCCAACTGACTGGACGCTTGCTGGGTGTCGTTCACTTTATTGACGGCCTGGCCGAGCATGTCGGAAAAGCTGCTGCCATTCAGTTCAGGCACGGCGGCCGACGATTTCGGCGCAGACATGGCATCCATTTGCATGGCCCGCATATCCAGCATCAACCGATTGAATTCAATACCTTGGCTCATGATTTCTCTCTTTGGCGGCCCGCAATTTTTTGACGCTCACTCGGCGGGTACTCAGGTGTTAGCAACAAGGGTGCCAGCTCGGTGGCCTCGTTCCACAAAAGCCCTTCTCATCGCCGCCCCCTGTAGGAGCGAGCAGGCTCGCGATCAACTCAAGAGCACTGCGTTTATCCAGACGCCCAGCGTCTTCGTTAACGACCATCGCGAGCATGCTCGCTCCTACAGAGGCAGAAGCAGCGACACTGTCAGGTGGCGAACAGGTAGGCTTCCACGTCCATCCCGGCATCGCGCATCTGCGCCAGCTTGTAGCGCAGGGTGCGCGGGCTGATGCCCAGGCGCTCGGCGGCTTCCTTGCGGCGGCCGCGTTCGGTGCGCAGGGTGTCAATGATCATCTGGAATTCGCGGCGGCGAAGGTCATCGCCCAAGGCTCCGGCAGACTCCGCTTCGACTTCTACCGCGCGCACCGGTGTGGTTGCAGGCAATGGCGCGAAGAGGGCCGGGCCCGTCAGGCAAAAATCCTGAGGCTGGATCAAACCGCCCTGCTGCAGGATCAGCGCCCGCTGAATCGCGTTGTCCAGTTCACGCACATTCCCCGGCCATGGATAACCGATCAGGCAGGCTTGCGCCTCGGGCGACAGCCGCGCCGCCGCGTGCTTCATTTTATTGACGTGTTTTGCCAGCAGACGCTCGGCCAGCGGCAGGATGTCGGCGGTGCGCTCGCGCAGCGGTCGCCAGGCCAGCGGAAACACCGAAAGGCGATAGTAAAGGTCCTCACGGAAACGCCCCGCCGCCACTTCGGCGGACAAGTCGCGGTTGGTGGTCGCCACCACGCGGATGTCCAGATTGATCGGCTTGCGTGCGCCCACCCGCTCGACCTCGCGCTCTTGCAACACACGCAACAGTTTGGCCTGCAGCCCCAGTGGCATTTCGGAAATTTCATCGAGCAGGATAGTCCCGCCATCGGCCTGTTCGAACTTGCCCGGCTGGGCCGCAATGGCCCCGGTGAACGAGCCTTTTTCATGACCGAACAAAGTCGCTTCGAGCATGTTGTCCGGGATCGCCGCGCAGTTGATCGCAATGAACGGCTGACTGGCGCGATGGGAGTGCTGGTGAATGTAGCGCGCCAGCACCTCCTTGCCGGTGCCGGACTCGCCGGAGATCAGCACCGTCGAATCACTGCGGGCGACCCGCGCAGCCAGTTCGAGCAACTGCGCACTGGCAGGCTCGAAGGCCACCGGCCCTTCGCTGTCGACGGCACCGAGGCTGCCCAATGCATGCCGCGCTACCAGATCGAGCAAAGCCTTGGGCTCGAACGGCTTGACCAGGTAGTCCGCCGCGCCCTGGCGCATCGCATCCACTGCACGCTCCACCGCGCCATGGGCCGTCATCAGCAACACCGGCAGTTGCGGTTGACGCACTCGCAGCAAACCGAGCAGTTGATGCCCGTCCATGCCCGGCATATTGACGTCACTGACCACCAGGTTGAACGCCTCGGCCTCGACCGCCGCCAGGGCCTCCTCCGCCGAACCGACGGCCTTGTAATCGTGATGGGCAAGCAGCAGCGTGTCGGCCAGCGCTTCACGCAGCGCGCGGTCATCCTCGACCAGTAGAACCTTGATGCTCATGACTTCACTCCGCTCCCTGAGTGCTGCGTGTTTCATCGGAAAACAGCGGCAGCACGACCTGCGCGCAGGTGCCGCGACCGAGCCGCGAGCGCAACTGCAGCTCGCCCTGGTGGGCACGGGCAACTGCGTGAACCACGGTGAGGCCCAGGCCGGTGCCGTTCGCTTTGGTGGTAAAGAAGGGTTCGCCCAGACGCGCCAGGACGACGCCGTCGATGCCGCTGCCACTGTCACTGACGCACACGCGCAACTGGTTGCCACGGGTGTACAGATGGACTTTGAGGCGCACATCACCGGCACTGGCCTGGACGGCGTTTTCGATGAGGTTGAGCAAGGCGCCGACCAGGGTGTCACGACTGCACAGCAACTCGCCGGCATGGCTGTCGCATTGCCAGCGGATTGGCAGGTCCTGCACATGGGTCAGGGCCGCCGCCTGCAGCGATTGCATCAGTTGCTTTGGCGTGACGCGATCGGTCAACGGCAGCTCGCCACGGGCGAACACCAGCATGTCGCGCACCTGATGCTCCAGCTCGTGCAAGCGCTCCTTGAGGCGCCCGGCGAAACGTTGCTGGGTCTCGACCGGCAGCGCCTGCTCAGTCAAATGGCTGGCATAGAGCAAGGCAGCGGACAGCGGGGTGCGAATCTGATGAGCCAGTGAAGCCACCATGCGACCGAGGGAGGACAGGCGTTCGTGGCGGGCCAACTGGTCCTGCAAGTGACGTGTTTCAGTCAGGTCATTGAGCAGCACAAGCTGACCCGGCTCGGCATCCAGGGAGCGCGTGGCGATCGACAGACGCCGACCGTCCTTGAGGGAAATTTCGTGGCCGTCGTCTTCGCGAGGGGCAAAGCAGCGAGCAATCACATGGCGCCACAGCTCACCTTCCAGCGGCAGGCCCAGCAACTCACAGGCCGCCGGATTGGCTTCGCGCACAATGCCCTGAGCGTCGATGACGATGACGCCACCGGGCAACAGATCGAGGAGGTTTTGCAGACGGTTCGCCAGACGCTCCTTTTCCGCCAGTTCCTGCATGCGCTGGGCGCTGACCACGGCCAACTCACCCTTGAGTTCGGTGACCCGCGCTTCGAGCATGCTGTAGGAAGAGGTCAGTTGGCTCGACATCTGGTTGAACAGGGCGAATGCCTGCTCGAGGCCAAGTCGGCTTGCCTGCTCTACGGAAGACGAGTGCCCCAGGGCGTCAGGGACAGAGGAGATCTGGGCGGCTTGGGGCATCGTACTTTCTCGCTTGGCTGACCGTCAGTGAAACGGAACGTTGCGAGGGACGTAGCAATACCCGTGCCTAAAAAAAACCGCTTATAAATGAAGACCTTGAAAAACAGGCGTCAATCATCCGCCTGTTCATCACCGTCGCGACGGCTCATGCCGTACTTGCGCATCTTCTCCACCAGCGTGGTGCGGCGAATACGCAGACGTTCGGCGGCACGTGCCACGATGCCATTGGCATCATCCAGCGCCTGCTGGATCAGGCCCTGCTCCAGACCACCGAGGTAGTCCTTCAGGTCCAGGCCTTCCGGCGGCAGCATGGCATTGGCGGTGAAGTCCGGGGTATGGCCGTTGATGGCCACCCGCTCTTCCAGATCGCTGCGCAGGCTGTCGACCATCTGCTCGTCTTCGTCGTCGACGTAGCGGAATTTCTTCGGCAACTCGACCACGCCGATCACCCCGTACGGGTGCATGATCGCCATGCGCTCCACCAGGTTGGCCAGTTCGCGGACGTTGCCCGGCCAGCCGTGACGGCACAGGGACATGATGGCGGCGGAGTTGAAACGGATCGAACCGCGCTTCTCGTGCTCCATGCGCGAAATCAACTCGTTCATCAGCAACGGGATGTCTTCGACGCGTTCACGCAGCGGCGCCATTTCGATCGGGAACACGTTCAGGCGGTAGTACAGGTCTTCGCGGAACGTGCCGATCTCGATCATGCTTTCGAGATTCTTGTGGGTAGCGGCAATGATGCGCACATCGACGCTCTGGGTCTTGTTGCTGCCCACGCGCTCGAACGTACGCTCCTGCAACACGCGCAGCAGCTTGACCTGCATCGGCAGCGGCATGTCGCCGATTTCGTCGAGGAACAGGGTGCCGCCGTTGGCCAGTTCGAAACGCCCGGCGCGACTGGTGATCGCCCCGGTGAAGGCGCCCTTCTCGTGACCGAACAATTCGCTTTCCAGCAGCTCCGCCGGAATCGCCCCGCAGTTGACCGGTACGAACGGCGCTTCACGGCGCTTGGAATGGTAGTGCAGGTTACGCGCCACCACTTCCTTGCCGGTGCCGGACTCGCCGAGGATCAGCACGCTGGCGTCGGTATCGGCCACTTGCTGCATCATCTGGCGCACGTGCTGAATCGCCCGGCTGGTGCCGACGAGACTGCGGAAAAGATTGGGTTCGCGATGACGGCCGCGCTCGCGGGCCTGGTCATACATCTCGCGGTAGACCTGGGCACGGTGCAGGGAGTCGAGCAACTTGCTGTAGCTGGGCGGCATTTCGAGGGTCGAAAGCACGCGACGACGCTGGTCTTCCGGCAGGTCGATGGAAGAATTATCGCCCATCAGCAAAACCGGAAGGAACTCATCCCAGGTCGAGAGTGTCTTTAGCAAGCCCAATAGCGCGCCAGGAGCATTGACCGTCCCGATAAGGACACAGATCACTTCACGACTTGATGACAAAGAGCCGACAGCCTGCTGCCAGTCGTGGCTACCGCAGGGTAAATTTTCTTCGCCGAGAAAATTTAAAATCACCGCCAGGTCGCGGCGGCGGACGCTATCGTCATCTATCAGCAGAATTTTGGTTTCACGCCACATGCAATAGCAACTTCCCTAGTCAACTCAATGCCCAAAATGCTGGGGCAAGCTAAACGCTTGCAGGCTAAATATGCCTGAAGACGACTGAAATCTGGAACAGCCACTAGTTAAGTCAAAAAACCGTGCACAGTCAAATTTATGGCGCACTATGTTTGGATTAACTGGCGTCAATTAACCAAACAGATGGTAAACCTTTGACGCCTTTTGTGCTTGATTGATCTGCGACATCTCGTCGACTATCGCCTGCCGCTCGCCCATGGTCGCCGTGAGCAACTCTTTGTACACCGCCAACAACCCCTCAAGATTGCTGCGCACTGCGTCTTCGTCGATCGGCGCCTCGCTGAGCACCTCGTCGACGCATTCACGGCAGGTCGAATCCAGTTCGCCAATCGCGTCCCAATTACGCGCCGCCAGGGCGTCGATCAGGGCTTCGCGGGTTTCTTCTATGCGCCGCAGTGCTTGACTCATGACGTCATCCTCAGGCTTTGGGGCCTATTGATTGGCAATGGCATCCCAGCCGCTTTTCAGGGTTTCCAGCAGGCCGGAGACTTCGTCGATGATGGGTACGTTATTTTCCCGATTGGCCTCCATCAGACGCGTCATCATGTAGGCATACAGGTTATCGAGTTGTTGCAAGGACGCTGGATCATCGGTCTTCTCCGGGTTCAAGCCATCGCGCAGACCGATGATGATGTCCACAGCTTTACCCAGCATCAACCCCTTGAGTGCAATATCGCCACGTTCCAGAGCCCCCTTGGCCTGAGCCATACGATCCAGGCCACCCTCCATCAGCATCTGCACCAGGCGATGCGGGTTGGCTTCAGAGATCTGGGCGTGGGAATTGACCTTCTGATATTGGCGAAGGGCTCTCATGGGGTTCATGTTTCTACCTCGTGACAGACAACAGCTTGAAATTTGAAGGGCTCTGATCTTTATGTCGACTGATCGACACAGAACTTTAACGCACGCCCGCATTCAATGAAAAAACCCAGGCACTGCCATTACAGCATGCCTGGGTTTTTTTATGCGTGATTCGAATTAACTGTCTTTCGGATTATTCAAAGCGTTGAGCGTAGTCATGATGCTGTCGCTCTGTGCCCGCAACTTAGCTACTAGCGAGTCCATGGCGGTGTATTTGGCGGTCAGGCTTGTTTGCAGCGAGGCCATACGTGCATCGAGGGAATCCTGCTGCTTTTTCAAATCGGTCAGGCTGTCGCTGAGGCTTGCCGAACGCGCCGCAAAAACACCGGTGGTTTTCTGCGCGAATGTGTCGGTGGCCGACTTCATGCGCGCCAGCAAACCGGTATCACCGCCAAAGATGCCGTTGATATCGGCAGCATTGGTGAGTGCCGCACTGTCGAACACCTTGTCGTTGATCGATAAAAGACCCGTCTTTTGATCAGTCTGGACACCGAACTGAGCAAGGGACTTCATATCCCCAGTGCCCCCCATGGCATTCAACTCAGTACGTACCGACGACAGCAGCGAACGCAGTGACGCGTCGCCCGTCAGAGCACCCGCCGTCATTGTACCGTCGGCACTGGTCGTCACCTGGGTCTCAGCGTTGGCAGCCTTGATCAGCGCGTTGTAGGTGTCGACAAAACCCTTTACCGCGGACTTGAGCGTAGCTTTGTCAGCAGACACCGTGATAGTGGTTGGTGTCGCCGCACCACCACCGGAAGGAACAGGAGATACGCCCGTCAGTTTGACCGTTATCCCGCTCACGGCGTCTGCAATGGTGTTGGACTTGGATTCCATCACCACGCCATCAAGCGTGTACTTGGCATTTTGCGGTGTAGCCAGGACCGACATGCCGGTTTCCAGGCCGGAATTGCCCTTCAGGGTCAGGTCCGAACCGACACCGGTTTTGCTGGAAGTCAGCACCATCCGGGAACCATTGGCGTCGGTCAGGATGTTGGCGCTCAAGCCTTGGTTCGCGTACTGGGAGTTGATCGAGTCACGGACCTGCTGCAACGTCGCGCCAGCAGGGATGCTGACGTCAAATGTATCGCTGCCCTGCTTGATACTAAGTGTCGTTGGCGCAGCACCGGCATTCACGATTGAAGAAGCACCGTCGGTGTAGACCTTGGTAGAAATTTTCGATGCGGTCGCCAACTGGGTAACCAGCAGCGAGAAGTTGCCCGCCGCCGCACCGGTTCCGGTGGTCACAGTGGCAACTTTCTCATCGGAGGACGTACCGCTCAACCCACTGAAGGTGGAGGCGGTCTTCATGGTTTCCAACGCGCCGCGGAAGGCATCCAGCGCCGCCTGGATTTTGCCGATAGACGACAGCGAGGTGGTTGCTTTGAGCGTCTGGTTGTTGATTTGCGTCTGCTTGGGGGCTCTTTCGGAGTCCACCAAAGACTTCACAATCGCCTGGGTATCGATATTCGATCCGATACCGCTAACCGTTGTACCCGCCATCATCTATCTCCTAGTTCAGTGGCTGCTGCTTTCTTGACGAAGTGCGCCTCGAGTTGCAGACAGCAACAAAATTCATGCCAGTTCAGACTTTGTCATCAAACAACAAACTACTGGCGTCCGACAGGCTTTGTGCCAGTTTCAATGCAGCTTCCGATGGGATCTGACGAATCACCAGGCCCGTTTCGGTAGCGATGACCTTGACCACGACACGGCCAGTGGAATCATCAATGGAAAAATCCAGATTGCGCTGGGCAGCCTGGACGAACTCCTGAATATCGGTCACAGCCTTTTGCAGTTCATCGCGTCTGGGCTCGGCCCCCGTTGACGCGACGGCTTCAACTTTTGGCTGATCTTTTTTGTCAGTGACAGCTGGCGTTGCGCTTTGGGGGGCAACGGCGGGATAAGACAGGTTCAACTTGACGCTCATGTCCATGCTAAATCTCCTCGTCGCTCAAAAGACAAAAGGGCACGTAAACGCGCCCTTCCGTCACTCACCAAACTCTGGAATCAACCCAGCAGTTTCAGCACAGCCGATGGCAGCTGGTTAGCCTGGGACAGGATCGCGGTGGATGCCTGTTGCAGGGTCTGCTGCTTGGTCAGCTGAGCGGTTTCTGCCGCGAAGTCAACGTCCTGGATCACACCACGAGCAGAAGTGGAGTTGTCCGAGATGCTGCGCAGGTTAGCCACGGTGCTGTCGAAACGGTTTTGTACCGCACCGAGGTCAGCACGCTGGGAGTCGATTGCCGAGATAGCTTGGCTGATCACGTCGATGGCGTTCTGAGCGTTGGCAGCAGTGGTAACGTCAGTGGCCGCAACAGTGGTTTTGGCCGAGCTGGCGGTAGTACCGGCACCGAACAGACCGGTCACACCGGCACCGCTCATAGAGTAGCTGTTGGCAGAGTTCAGGGAAACAGCACCCGTCACCTGGATAGGACCAGCAGCGGCAGGAACGGCACCACCGAAGTTACCAGCACCGTCTTTGGCTTGAACACTGATACCAGCGATTGCACCAGCGTCACCATTGTTCAGAGTGATGTTCTCGCCGGTGTCGGATTTAACCGACAGAGTACCTGCCTTGGCATCGTAGTTAACGCTGATGCCCAATTTGGCGGCGTTGGATTTCAGTTGGTCTGCCAATTCAGCGGTAGTGGTCACACCCACCATTTTCACGGTAGTACCGCCAACGCCAGCAACGCCACCTACGTTAATGTCGAAGTTAGCGTTCGATGGCGCTGCGGTTGCCAGGATGGCAGCAGTGTTAACAGTGAATTTGGCTTCGGTGCTGGCAGTCGCGGTCACACCACCAATAGCGGCTGTGTTGATCTGCGAAGCGATAGTCTTGGCCGAAGAACCCGCTGCAACAGTGAAGCCACCGGATTGACCACCACCCACCAGAGTTACCGGGCCACCAGGAGTCAAACCGGTTGCGCTAGGTGCGATTGCCAGGCTTTTCAGCTGCTGAGAACCGATGTTGTTAGCCGATACGTCGCCCAGAGTCATGTTGATGGTCTGGTTGGCGTTGGCGCCTACTTGGAAAGCGGTAGTACCGAAGGAACCGTCCAGCAGGTTACGACCACCGAAGGTAGTGGTGGTGGAGATACGGGTCAGCTCGGCAGTCAGAGCAGCGTATTCAGCGTTGTTCGACTTACGGTCGTCGTCGCTTGGCGAGCCGTTGGCGGAGGCCAGGGCCAGGGTACGCATTTTCTGCAGGATGTTGGTGGATTCCTGCATCGCGCCTTCAGCAGTTTGCGCGATGGAGATACCGTCGCCGGCGTTCTTGATCGCAGCGCCCAGGCCGTTGATCTGGCTGGTCAGACGGTTGGAAATTTGCAGGCCAGCGGCGTCGTCTTTAGCGCTGTTGATGCGCAGGCCGGAGGACAGGCGCTGCATCGAAGTCTGCAGGTTGCCGGAAGCTTTGTTCAGGTTGTTCTGAACGGTCAAGGAAGCAAGGTTGGTGTTTACAGTTAAAGCCATGACGAAATCCTCGTTGGATGGATACTTCGGCTTCCGGCCCTGACATCCGTCGGGTTTGGCCTAGAGAACCTACGTAATAGTTATCGTCGTGGGACCCGTTTGCTTGAGGGGTTTTTTCGAATTTTTTAGTGGCAGCGTGCCAGCCCTTTATTTTCAAGGCTTTAGAGACAGAAAGCCGGCGCCAATAAAACGAAAAACGCCCGGAAACTTACATTTCCGGGCGTTTTTTTTGCGACAGCGAAGCGTCGATCAGCCGCGATAGAGAATCGCCGAGCCCCACGAAAGGCCTACGCCAAAGCCGCTGATGGCCACACGGGTCCATTTGGAATCGAACACGTGGTTTTGCAACAGCAGCGGAATGCTCGACGAAACGGTGTTGCCGGTTTCGAGCATGTCCTTGACGAACTTCTCCGGCTCACCTTCTTCGAAGCGGCGCGCCACGGCATCGACAATGGCCGCACTGCCCTGGTGAATGCAGAAGGCGTTGATATCACTGGCCTGCAGATTCGACTCGTCCAGCAGTTCATGCAAATGCGCCGGCACCTTGAGCAAGGCGAAGTTGAAGACCTGGCGCCCGTTCATGAAGAACACACCGTCGGTAACCTTAAGGTGCGGCGCACCGGAACCGTCGGTGCCGAACTTCGATTTGCCCAACTGCCAGACGGCGTTTTCGCCCATCCAGGTGGCGGTGGCGGCATCGCCGAACAGCATGGTGGTGTTTCGGTCTTCCGGGTCGACGATCTTCGAATACGGATCGGCAGTGATCAGCAAACCGTTTTTCAGCCCCGCCGCCTCCATGAAGCCCTTGATCGCATACAGGCCGTAGACGTAACCGGAACAGCCCAGGGAAATGTCGAAAGCGGCGACGTTGGTCGGCAGGCCCAGCTTGTCCTGGACAATCGCGGCGGTGTGCGGCAACCCTTCTTCATCACCGTTCTGGGTGACGACGATCAGGCAGTCGATGGATTCACGCTTGAGTTCAGGGCTGGCGGCGAACAACGCATTGGCTGCTTCGACACACAGATCCGAGGTTTCCTGATCGGCATCCATGCGCGGTAAAAACGCCGAACCGATCTTGCCAAGGATGAAGGTTTCGTCCTTGTCGAACTTTGCACCCTGGGCGTAGTTATCAACCCCGGCTGTCGGCACGTAACTCGCTATATTTTTTATGCCAATCATTATGGCTTCCCAATAATAAACAGCTGAACATCGCCGCTCGCTGAATCGAGGGCGTCTACAGTCGGGGCCTGGCCCCCAGAAGAAGCGACATCGGGACTCTATTACAAGCCTTGGAGAGCCCGCCACCTTCACCGCCCGCAGACAGGATACAGTGAAGATGCGCGTTTTGACTGACGGGTCACTCAGAGATCGGCGCTTTATTTGATTTCGGGGTCCGAATGTCGCCCGCGGCACCACGTTTCCTACAAAAAAAACGCAAAAAAAAAACCAGCCCCCTGTGACAGGGGCTGGCCGCGAGCGGTCAGGACCGACTCAAAGCTTGTTGAACAGGCTCAACTGGGACACTTTGGCGAAGGCCAGTTGCGCGGCCTGAAGCATGGTTTGTTGCAGGGTCAGGCGGGTCAGCACTTCGGCAGGATCGGAGTTCTTGATCGCGTTGCCGGTCGATTCGTTGATCAGGCCCGTGCTGGTGTTCTGCTCGGTCTGCATGTCCATCACGTTCCCCCGGGCACCGATCGCGCCGCGCGCCAAGTCGACCTGGTTCTTGGCATTGTTCAAGTTGGCAAGGGATGAGGCGACAGTGTCTTCGAGAAAACGCTGCGCGGTCGGGTTTCCTTGGGTCGGTGTTTCGAGCGCTGAACGCAATTGACTGATAGTGTCGAGAACGTTCTGGGTCTGGTGCGTATTGACCGCGATATCGAATTGATCACCAGCTGCAGGTGTAGGTGGCGTGCCGCCAAGGGTAAAACTGACGCCGGCTGCCGTTGCCACGCCAGCGGTCACGGTGCCGGTGGTGACCGGGGTGCTGCTGCTGGTCAATGGACGTGCGTACAGCTCGAAGGTGCCGGGCCCGGTGAACTTCAGAATCGCCCCGCCTTCAGGGAAGAAATTCTTGTAATCGGCGGCGTTGGTCACCGAGGTCTGGGAGATGATGGCGGTCGAAGTGTTGCCCGGGGCACGGTTGGCAACAAAGCTGTCCGGCTTGGCGGTCAACTGGAAACTATGACCGGCGATCACCGCATCCGCACTGGCGGTGTCCGAAGGGGTGTCACCTGGCTGAAAGGTGATATCCAGCTTGAAGGTCACGCCGCGGAAATTTACGTCGGAACCCCCCTTCACGTTCGGGTCGAACTTGCCACCACCGCTCGCTTCAGCCGTTACGTCATTCCCCAAGGCATCGGTAATGACAAACTGAGTACTACTCGTGAAAGCCATAGTGTACGGCTGCCCGTTGCGGAAGCTCGCATCGAAGGCCGGACCGGAACTGACCAGCCCCGGCGACAAGTCCACACGCCCGTCATCGACGGCCGGCGCGGTCATGGTAGTCGAGCTGCGCGCAGCATTGATCGCCTGCTGGAACACATCCCACCCGGTATCGTTCAGACCCAGCGACATCGAATCGCCGATCTTCAGTTCCAACTGAGTCTGGTCGCCTTGGTAGCTGTAGGTGCCATCACTGTTTTTCACAAACGGCTGCGTGTTGTTGCTGGCGCCGGAGAAGATGTACTTGCCGTTGGCATCCTTGCTGTTCATCAGGCTCAGCAATTGCTCTTCCGACTGCTTGAGTTCGGCAGCAATGGATTTACGGTCATCGTCGTTCAACGAACCGCCACCGGCACGCACGGCCAGTTCACTGACTTTCTGCAGCGTGTTGTTGATGCTGTCCAGCACGCTTTCTTCCTGCGCCTGGGCGGTGTTCAGCGCCTGGATGTTGGTGGTGTACTGCCCCAACATGGCTTTTTGTTGCTCCAGTTGCAGCAAACGCGCGGCGCCCACCGGATCGTCGGCCGCCGTGTTGACCTTAACCCCGCTGCTGGCCTCTTCCGCGGTTTTCATCACGTTGTTGAGGTTGCGCGAATAGTTGGCAGCCGACGCCGCGTAATATTGTGCTGTAGAAATACGCATGTTCTACGGCTCCTTAAAGGGCATTGATCAGGGTGCTGAAAATTTCCTGCGCAGTCTTGATGATCTGCGAAGAGGCCGTGTAGTACTGCTGATACTTGGTCAGATTGCCCGCCTCTTCATCGAGGTCGACGCCCGACAGCGAGTCCCGGGCATTACGTGCACTGGTCACAATGGTATCGGTGGCCGTGGCATCGAGTTGACCTTGCTTGGTCAGAGAACCAACGGTGGTCACCAGACCACCATAAGCATCGGTGAAACTGACACCCGGGCTGGTCGCGCTGGCGCCGACGGTGGCCTTGGTTTGAAGGCCGAGCAATGCCTGGGCGTTGCGGTTGTCGGTGCTGTCCGCCGCGGTCATGGCGATGTTGAAGCTGTCACCCGACGCCGGGCTGCCGCTGACGGTCATGCCGACATTGAAGGTCTTGGCGTTGCCACCGGCATCGGTGTACGGCACGGCGATGTTCAGGTCGTTGTTCTGGCCCGGGACGATGCTGCCGGTGCCGATGCTATTGCCCTTGGCGTCGAAGACTTCGTAGGCGGTCGCACTGGTCATCGTCAGACGCACCGGCATCGACGCCTTGACCGCCGATTGCACCTCCAGGCGCTGCACCGGATCATAAATATCCAGGGCAGTCTTCAGGCTCGGCTGGCTCACCGCACCGGTGCCGTCGTTGCCCGAGGCCTTGGTCGAGGTCAGCGGTGCGGAGGTGGCCAGGGTCTTGGTGTCGGTCATGACCGTGGCCATGTCCGCGGCGGAGCCACGGGTCGGGGTGATCTTGAAGCTATCGCCGGCAGCGACGGTGCCGGCGTTGATGCTCAGGCTGAAGCCGTCGATCACCGGTTGTGCAGCCGGCGGCGTGGCGAAGGCGAAGTTGCCCATGTCGGTGTTGTCCGACAGGCGACGAACGTTGTAACCGGTGGCGGTGATGGTCACCTGATAGTCACTGGCCTGCACCTTGCTGGTGTCGTTGATGGTGACGTTCAGGTTGCCGGATGCGGGATTGTTGTTGCCGTTGGCGATACTGCGTTGGCTGATCGCGGCCGCACTGTTGATGTTGTTGAACAGTGCCGCGCCAAAGTTGCCGTTCTGGTCCAGGCCCTGGCCCAGTTGCTTGTTGACCTGATCGGCCACAACCATGGCGATGCGCCCCAGACCATTGACCGCAGGCGTCAGCACTTCATTGCGATAACGCACCAGCCCGCCCATCTCGCCGCCGCTCATCACCGACGTGATGTCGACCGACGAGCCGTTGCGATCCATGATGATCGCGGAACGGGTCGGATCGGCCGGGTCCGGCGACACGCGCAATTTATTGACGGTATCGCCGACCACCAGTGGCTGGCCGCTGCCCAGGTAAATATCGAGACGGCCTTCGGTTTCAGTCACCTGAGTACCGACCAGTTCATTGAGCTGGCGAATGGTTTCGTTGCGCTGATCCAGCAGCTCGTTGGGCGTGCCGCCCGAACCGCTGACTTCGGCGATCTTCTTGTTGTAGACCGCAACGGTCGAGGCCAGCTTGTTGACCTGGTCGGCCATCGAGCCCAACTGGTCGTTGATATAGCTGTTCTGCTGGCTCAGTTGCTGGGAGATCGCATTGAAGCGACTGCTCAAACCCTGGGCGTTGGTCAGCAGCGCCTGGCGCGCGGCGTTGTCGTTGGAGTTGCCGGCCAGGGTTTGCAGGGACGAGAAAAACGCCTGCAAGGATTTGGTGACACCGGTACCGCTGTCGGACAACAGCTTGTCGATCTGAGTGGCCTGGCCCAGATACGCCTGGGCGTCACTGTTGAGCGACGTGGTGGTCTGCAACTGCGAATCGAGGTAGCTGTTGTATACCCGGCGCACATCGGCCAGCGTGGTGCCGGTACCGATGAACACATTGCCGTACTGAATGGAATTCTTGCTGTTCTGTACGGTTTGTTGGCGCGAGTACCCGACGGTATCGACGTTGGAAATGTTATTACCGGTAGTCACCAACGAGGCGTGGCTAGCGGACAGACCCGACATTCCGATGTTGAGCAAACTCATGATTCAGACCTTATACCTTGTGTCTATAAAGGCGTCGTGGAAGCGCCCGCCGCGGCGTAGTTTTGGTAACTCGTCATCTGCCTGGCTATCTGCGAAATCTTGCTCGCGTACTGCGGGTCGGTTGCGTAACCGGCCTTTTGCAGCTCGCGTACAAACTGTTCCGGGTTATCGGCCGACTTCACGACATCTTGATAGCGATTGTTGGTTTGCAGCAGCGTGACAAGGTCATGGAAGCTGTCCCTGTAAGAGTCATAGGAACGGAACTCGGCCGTCTCCTTGACCATCTCGCCGTTTCTGAATTCGCTGGTGATCGCCCGCGCCGAATTGCCCTGCCAACCGCTGCTGGCCTTGATGCCGAACAGGTTGTGGCTGCTGCTGCCATCCTGGGCGCGCATGACCGATTTACCCCAACCGGTTTCCAGTGCGGCCTGAGCCACCAGGTACCGCGGATCGAGGCCGATGCGGTCGGCGGCTTCCTTGGCCATGGGCAGCATGGCATTGACGAATTCGTCGGCGGAACTGAAGGCCTTCTTCGCGGGTGCCAGGGGAATCTGTGCGATGGCGCGACCGTGAATCTGCATCGTCCCGCTGGTCATCGCCTGCGCGTTCGCCAGCCAGTCGCCGTTATACAAAGCGCCGGCACCGGTGGTGGTGGCGACGCGTTCCGGCAATGGCGCCTTGTTGACGGTCGCAGCGGTCGTAGCCGAAGGCACCAGACCTGCCAGCAGACGATCAGCCAGTTTCGGTGGCAACGCCAGGCGACGCTGGTTGATCAGCGCCATGTCGTTGCGATGCTCGCCCTCGCCTGTCGGCGCCTTGACCGAACGCGACGCCCACAGCGGACGCTCGCCATTGACCCGCGACAGCGGCCCGCCGACAGCCACGGTTCCAGCGGCCACCGGGGTTTGTGCGGCGGCCTTCGCGGCTTCCTGTTTTTGCGCAGACAGGATCGCGGCCTCGCCCGGCGCCAGCGGCTTGTTCTTCGACATCTGGCGCATCAGCACGTCCGCCAGACCAATGCCCCCGCCTTCGCGGGACATGGAAACGGCCAACTGCTGGTCGTACATTTCCTGATATTGCTTGGCTTCGGGCGTATTGAGCGGGTTGTCCTTGCCCAGCGCTTCGGTGGCCGAGCGCATCGACTTGAGCATTTCGCCAAGGAACAGCGATTCGAATTCCTGCGCGACCTTGCGCATGTTCGCGTCGCTGTTCTTGTCGCCGACCTTGAGCTGGTTCAGGCGGTTCAGGTCGGAAAAAGAACCCGAATCGCTGCTGCTGACGCGACCGCTCTTGTACATGTCCATGGTCGCCGTCCTCAGATCACGATCAGGTCGGCTTGCAACGCGCCGGCCTGTTTCAGCGCTTCGAGGATGGCCATCAAGTCACCCGGCGCCGCGCCGACCTGGTTCACCGCACGCACGATCTCGTCGAGGGTGGTGCCCGGGCCGAACTTGAACATCGGCTTGGCTTCCTGCTGGGCGTTGACCCGCGAACGTGGCACCACTGCCGTCTGACCATTGGACAGAGGGCCGGGCTGGCTGACGATCGGGTCTTCAGTGATGGTCACGGTCAGGCTGCCGTGGGTCACGGCGGCCGGGGAAACCTTGACGTTCTGGCCGATCACGATGGTGCCGGTACGGGAGTTGATGATGACTTTCGCCACGGCCTGGCCCGGATCGATTTCCAGGTTTTCGAGTATCGACAGGTAGTCGACACGCTGGCTCGGGTCCAGTGGCGCGGTGACACGAATCGAACCGCCATCGATGGCCTGGGCCACTCCCGGGCCGAGCATGTCGTTGATCTTGTCGACGATGCGCTTGGCGGTGGTGAAGTCGGAACGGTTGAGGTTCAGCGTCAGGCTGTTGCCCTGGTTGAAACCGCTCGGCACGGCGCGCTCTACCGAGGCACCGCCAGGGATGCGACCGGCCGACGGCACGTTGACCGTGATCTTGGAACCGTCACGGCCCTCGGCGTCGAAACCGCCAACCACCAGGTTGCCCTGTGCCACGGCGTAGACGTTGCCGTCGATACCCTTGAGCGGTGTCAGCAGCAAGGTACCGCCGCGCAGGCTCTTGGAGTTACCGATGGACGAAACAGTGATGTCGACCTGCTGACCCGGCTTGGCGAACGCCGGCAAATCGGCGCTGATCGACACTGCCGCGACGTTCTTCAACTGCACGTTGCCCGAACCCGGCGGCACCTTGATGCCGAACTGCGAGAGCATGTTGTTGAAGGTCTGCAGGGTGAACGGGGTTTGCGTCGTCTGGTCGCCGGTACCGTTAAGCCCGACCACCAGGCCGTAACCGATCAATTGGTTGGAACGCACGCCGGAAATGCTGGCGATGTCCTTCAGGCGTTCGGCCTGGGCGTTGAAGGCCGCGGACACCATCACCGCGGCCATCATGAGGCTTCTGAAATTCAACAACGTAGCCACCTAGAAAGGGAACAGCGGGCTGAGGAAGAAACGGTCGAACCAGCCTGGCTGACTCGCATCGGCAAACGAACCGGTGCCCGAATAGGTGATGCGTGCGTCGGCGACACGGGTCGATGACACGGTGTTGTCGGTGGCGATGTCATCGGCACGCACCAGGCCGGCGATCCGCACCAGCTCATCGCCGGTGTTGAGGGTCAGCCACTTCTCGCCGCGCACGGCAATGATGCCGTTGGGCAATACGTCGGCCACGGTCACGGTGATCGAACCGGTCAGGCTGTTGCCTTGCCCGGCCTTGCTGTCACCCTTGGTCGCGCGGTCGCCTTCATAGCCTGCACTCAGGCTCAGGTCACCGCCACCGAACGGGTTGTTGGTGGTGGCGCTGGTGCCGAACAACGAACTCAGGCCGATGCCGGTCTTGCTGTTCTTGGCCACTTGCGAGTTGGCGTTCTTGCTGGCCTGGGTCTTCTCGTTCAGGGTGATGGTGATGATGTCACCGACCCGGAACGCCTTGCGGTCGCTGTACAGGTTCTGCTCGAACCCGGCCTGATAGATCGAGCCGTTGTTCGCCGCCGCCGGCAGCGGCGTGCGCGGCAACACCGGGGCGTAGTAAGGGTCGTTGGGCTTGGGCGTCGGCGCGACGCAACCGGCAAGCGCGGTGATCCCACTCAAAGCCATAACAGAGACGAAGCGTTTCATGACCCTTACCTCACGGTGTTGCAGGCGACCTCATGGCCGCCCCGTAGACTTGATTACAGATTCTGCGTTACGAACGAGAGCATCTGGTCGGCGGTGGAGATCACCTTGGAGTTCATCTCGTAGGCGCGCTGAGTGGTGATCATGTTGACCATCTCTTCAACGGTGCTGACGTTGGAGGTTTCCAGGGTGTTCTGCAGCGTAGTGCCGAAACCGGCCAGGCCCGGGGTGCCGACTTGCGGCGCGCCACTGGCGGCGGTTTCCAGGAACAGGTTGTTGCCCACGGCCTGCAGGCCGGCCGGGTTGATGAAGTCGGCGGTCTGCAGGTTGCCGATCACCTGGGACGCCGGGTTGCCGGCGGTGGTGATGGACACGGTGCCGTCCTTGCCCACGGTGAACGTCTGGGCATCGTTGGGAATGACGATCGCCGGCTCCAGGGCGAAACCGCTGGCGTTGACGATCTGGCCGTTGGAGTCCAGGTGGAAGGTGCCGTCACGGGTGTAGGACGTGGTGCCGTCCGGTTGCAGGATCTGGAAGAAACCGCGACCGTCGATGGCCATGTCCAGCGGTTGCTCGGTGGTTTGCAGGCTGCCGGCGTTGAAGTTTTTCTGGGTGCCTACGATGCGCACACCGGTACCCAGTTGCAGACCCGACGGCAGTTCGCTGTCTTGGGTCGACTGGGCGCCTGGCTGGCGCTTGATCTGATAGAGCAGGTCCTGGAACTCGGCGCGGTCACGTTTGAAACCCGTGGTCGACACGTTGGCCAGGTTGTTGGAAATGGTGGTCAGGTTGGTGTCCTGGGCGGACAGACCGGTTTTGGCAACCCATAGAGCCGGAAGCATTCGATTCTCCTCGTGCGCCTGTTTTACGGCGCGACGTTCTGATAATTAGCTGATCTGCAAGACCCGAGCCATGGCCTGGTCGTCTTCTTTGGCGGTGTTCATCATCTTGATGTGCAGCTCGAACTGCTTGGACAAAGCCAGCACCGAGGTCATTTCGTCCACGGCGTTGACGTTGCTCGACTCAAGGAAACCGGACACCAGTTTGACGTTTGCATCGGCTTGCGCCGGCTGACCGTCCTTGGTGTGGATCGAACCGTCCAGGCCCTTGGTCATGTTCTTGATGTCCGGGTTGACCAGCTTGATGCGGTCGACTTCGGCCATGACCCGCGGACCTTCGCCCATCGCACGGATGCTGATGGTGCCGTCCTCGCCGACTTCGATCTGTTGCTCGGGCGGCACGGCGATCGGGCCGCCGTTGCCGATCACCGGCATGCCGTTGCCGGCGCGCAAGACGCCCAGGGCATCGACCACCAGGCTGCCGGTGCGCACGTAGCTTTCACCGCCATCGGGGTTTTGCACCGCCAGCCAGCCGTTGCCTTGCACGGCAACGTCGAGGTCGCGACCGGTTTCCACCAGCGAGCCCGGGGAGAAATCCGTGGCCGGGCGTTCGGACATGGCAAACGCACGCGCCGGAAAGCTGTCACCGAACACCGGCATCGAACGTGCCTGCTCCAGGTCTTTCTGGAAGCCGTTGGTAGAGATGTTCGCCAGGTTGTTGGCATGAGCCTTTTGCGCCAGTGCATTCTGGCTGGCGCCGGTCATTGCCACATAAAGGTACTTGTCCACAATCTATCCTCTGCCTGCCGGACGTTTGCCGCCCACTGCTGTACTGATGAGCCATAAGCAATTTGCAGACCAACTTGTTTTTGCCGGCGCGAGGGCCGGTAAACAAAGGACTTGAGGGGTTTGCAGGGAATGGAGCGATGGTGTCGAAGACGAAAAACCGGCGGTGTCATGCCGGTTGGAGGCAAGTCTTTTCCCAAGTGTTGGCTAGGCGTCGTTCTTGCCCACGTCGTACTCACGCAACTTGTTGGCGATGGTGGTATGGGAAACCCCGAGTCGCTTGCCCAGTTGCCGGCTGCTGGGATGCTCGCAATACAGGCTTTGCAGCACGGCTTTTTCGAAACGCCCGACGATTTCGTCCAGCCCGCCCTCGAGGGAAAAATCCCCCAGCGGCTGGCGCACACCGTAGTCCGGCAAACGGATGTGTTCAGCCTTGACGGTGCCGCCGTCGCACAGCGAAACCGCCTGGAACAACACGTTCTCCAACTGCCGCACGTTGCCCGGCCAATGGTAATGGCTGAGCCGGTCCATGGCCGCCGGCGCCAGTTTCGGCAGCGGGCAACCGATCTGTCGGCTGGCCTGATCGAGAAAGTGCTCCACCAGCGGCGGCAAACCGTCGAGGCATTCGCGCAACGGCGGGATGTGCAGCGACAACACATTCAAGCGGTGATAGAGGTCCTGGCGAAACTCACCCCGGGCGCACAGCTCGGACAGGTCGACCTGAGTCGCACAGATCACCCGCACATCGAGGTAGACCTCCTCATCACTGCCCACACGACGAAAGCAGCCGTCCTGCAGGAAGCGCAGCAATTTAACCTGCAGCCGCGGGCTCATTTCCCCCACACCGTCGAGAAACAGCGTGCCGCCCGCCGTCAATTCCAACAGCCCGAGCTTGCCCTCGGCCCGCGCCCCTTCGAAGGCGCCAGGGCCGTAGCCGAACAGTTCGGTCTCGGCCATGGACTCCGGCAGGCCGGCGCAGTTGAGCGCCATCAGCGGCGATTGCCCACGGGGGCTGGCCAGGTGACAGGCCCGCGCCAGCAGCTCCTTGCCGGTGCCGGTTTCGCCTTCTATCAATAGCGGTGCGTCGAGGGGCGCCATGCGCCGGGCTTCGCGCACCACGGCAGCCATCACCTTCGAGCTTTGAAAGATGCTGTCGAAGCCACGCAATTCCTGTTTGCGCACGTTGTAGATGCGCTCCCCTACCCGGTCGGCGCGATGCAGCGTCAGCACTGCGCCGGCCATGGCTTCGCTGTCGTCATGCTCAGATTGCAGCGGGGCAATGTCGGCCAGAAACACATCGCCCTTGACCTTGACCCGCAGGCCGTTGATTCGCGACTTGTTGGCGCGCACCAGTTCCGGCAAATCGAAATCCTCGGCGTAGCGCGACAGCGGAATTCCGGGCACCTCGTCGACCCGCACACCCAGCAACTGCGCTGCCGCACGGTTGGCGGCAACGATGGAGCCGCCCATGTCGATCGACAGCACCGGAAACTCCAGGGCGCCCAGTAACGCATTGAGTTCCATATGCCGACGCTCGCTGGGCATCAGGCCTACACGCTTGACGCCAAACACCCCGGCAATCGCTTCGAATTTCGGACGCAAGGCCTGGAACTGGATGTTGATCAGGTTGGGACAGTGCAGGTAGATCGCATTGCCATGCTCACCGCCCACCTCACCGCGCGCGACGTTGATGCCGTACCCCACCAGCAGGTTGAGAATGTCACGCAGGATGCCGATGCGGTTCTGGCAGTGGACTTTGATTCGCATATAAAAGGCCCGAAAAACGGTGAGTGGGGTTGATGCACAACCCTGTGGGAGCGGGCTTGCTCGCGAAGACGGTATGCCTGTCGCCATTCACATCGACTGACACACCGCCTTCGCGAGCAAGCCCGCTCCCACAGGGGCATTGCAGTGCTTTGCGGGCATTTTCTGCCAAGGCACTCAGATAGTCGTCAAGATTATGTGACAGTCAGAGCGCTTTTCAAATCCCCAAACCGCAAGAGCTGCGCAGCATCCGGCAAAACGTAACGAAAACTTTACGAATCCAGCGGATTTTTCCTACGTCCTGCTTCCCTCACCTACTGCAATGCCGCAACCCTTGGAGTATTTCTAAGTCCATAGCAGGACATAACAAGAACGAAATCCCTCGCAGGAGAGCAGCATGAAGCAGACGCAATACGTGGCTCGCGAGCCCGATGCGCAAGGTTTTATCGACTATACCGACGAAGAACACGCGGTATGGAACACGCTGATCACTCGCCAGTTGAAAGTGATCGAAGGGCGTGCGTGCCAGGAATACCTGGACGGCATCGAAAAACTCGGTCTGCCCCACGACCGCATTCCGCAACTGGGCGAGATCAACAAGGTGCTGGGTGAAACCACCGGTTGGCAGGTGGCCCGCGTTCCGGCGCTGATCCCTTTCCAGACCTTTTTTGAATTGCTCGCCAGCAAGCAGTTTCCAGTGGCGACCTTCATTCGCACCCGCGAAGAGCTGGACTACCTGCAAGAGCCGGACATTTTCCACGAGATCTTCGGCCACTGCCCGCTGCTGACCAACCCCTGGTTCGCCGAATTTACCCACACCTACGGCAAACTTGGCCTACAGGCCTCCAAGGAAGAACGCGTGTACCTGGCGCGCCTGTACTGGATGACCATCGAGTTCGGCCTGCTCGATACCCCGCAGGGCCAGCGCATCTACGGTGGCGGCATCCTGTCCTCGCCCAAAGAAACCGTTTACTGCCTGTCAGGCGAGCCTGAGCATCAGGCCTTCGATCCGCTGGAGTGCATGCGCACCCCCTATCGCATCGACATTCTGCAGCCGTTGTACTTCGTGCTACCGAATCTCAAGCGCCTGTTCGACCTCGCCCACGAAGACATCATGGGCATGGTCAAGCAGGCCATGCAGATGGGTCTGCACGCGCCGAAATTTCCGCCGAAACCAAAAGCCGCCTGAACCGCTGCTTTTACGATCAAGTGAGTCTGTCAGAAACCGTCGCTTTGCTTTAGCGTGGTCACACTGACGGCCGAATTCCAATCATCAGATTTTCAGGAATCCACCATGTCCACATTGAACCAAGCCCACTGCGAAGCCTGCCGCGCCGATGCTCCACAGGTCAGCGACGAAGAGTTGCCGATCCTGATCAAGCAGATCCCGGACTGGAACATCGAAGTACGCGACAGCATCATGCAGTTGGAAAAAGTCTTCCTGTTCAAGAATTTCAAGCACGCCCTGGCGTTCACCAACGCCGTCGGCGAGATCTCCGAGGCCGAAGGTCACCACCCAGGCCTGCTGACCGAATGGGGCAAAGTCACCGTGACCTGGTGGAGCCACTCGATCAAGGGCCTGCACCGCAACGATTTCATCATGGCCGCGCGCACTGACGAAGTGGCCAAGGACGCCGAGGGACGCAAATAATGCATTTCGATGCCATCGGCCGAGTGCCCGGCGACCCGATCCTGAGCCTGATGGAGGCTTATGCGCAGGACCCCAACCCGCGCAAGTTCGACTTGGGCGTTGGCGTCTACAAGGACGCCCAGGGCCTGACGCCGATTCCGCACTCGGTGAAGCTGGCCGAGGCGCGGCTGATGGAGCAGCAGACCACCAAGATCTACATTGGCGGTCACGGCGAGCCGGCGTTCGGCAAGGTGATCAATGAGCTGGTGCTGGGCGCCGACTCGCCGCTGATTCGCGACAAACGCGCTGGCGCCAGCCAGACCCCGGGCGGAACCGGTGCGCTGCGCCTGAGTGCGGATTTCATCGCCCAGTGCCTGCCCGGCCGTGGCGTGTGGTTGAGCGATCCGACCTGGCCGATCCACGAAAGCATTTTCGCCAAGGCCGGGGTCAAGGTCAGTCATTACCCTTATGTGGGCCGCGACAACCGGCTCGATATCGAGGGCATGCTCACCGCGCTCGCCGCAGCCCCCAAGGGCGATGTGGTCCTGCTGCACGCCTGCTGCCACAACCCGACCGGGTTCGATCCGTCCCACGACGACTGGCGACGGATTCTGGACGTGGTGCGCAAGCGCGAACTGCTGCCACTGATCGACTTCGCCTACCAGGGTTTTGGCGATGGTCTGGAGCAGGACGCCTGGTCGACCCGGCTGTTCGCCGCCGAGCTGCCGGAAGTGCTGATCACCAGTTCCTGCTCGAAGAACTTCGGCCTCTACCGCGACCGCACCGGTGCGCTGATCGTCTGCGCGAAAACCGCCGACAAGCTGATCGACATTCGCAGCCAATTGGCCAATATCGCCCGCAACCTGTGGTCGACCCCACCGGATCACGGTGCTGCCGTGGTGGCGACCATCCTTGGCGATCCAGAGCTGAAAAACCTGTGGGTCGACGAAGTGGAAACCATGCGTCTGCGCATTGCCCAGTTGCGCAGCGGCCTGGTGGAAGCCCTGGAACCCCATGGTTTGCGCGAACGTTTTGCGCACATTGGCGTGCAGCGCGGGATGTTTTCCTACACCGGTTTGTCGCCGGAGCAGGTCAAGCAACTGCGTGATCAACACAGCGTTTACATGGTGGGTACTGGCCGGGCCAACGTGGCGGGGATTGATGCCACGCGCCTGGACCTGCTGGCCGAAGCGATCGCCGACGTCTGCAAGTAGTCTTCACTGTGGGAGCGGGCTTGCTCGCGAATACGGTGTAACAGTCAACCTATCGGCCGACTGACACTCCGCTTTCGCGAGCAAGCCCGCTCCCACATTTAGCGGCTGCGCGCCCTTCAATACGTGTCTATACAAGCCCATCCGTCGAAACAAATGGATATAAAAGTCTGATTGTCATTTTTACTGCTGTATCCTGCCCAGGCTTTTTCGAAAGCGCGGATCTACCAGATCTATCAACAGACTTAGCGAGGAGCGCAACCATGCACGAGATTCCCAATCTCCCCTTCCCAAGCCTGCACGAACCTGAGCAGACGACCACGCAACAAGCCGGTGCCCAACAGCCCGAGCCGAAAGAAGCATCTGACAGCCGCCAGGCTGACAGCGAAGACTGAAACACCCGCCGTACAGACCGTGTGGAAAGCGCTAACATGCGCTTTCCACACTGCCTGAACCGAGCGCCGCCATGTCCGATGAATTCGACGAACAACAAGCCAGCGTCCTGATCGGCACCGCCGAAAAAATGATCGAGATCTGGAATCGCCTTCCCCCTGAGAAACAAGCCGCGTTGCTCGCCCGTTTCGGCAGCGAAGAAAACGCCTTGGCCGCGCTGGTCACCACACAACTGGTGGCACCTGCCAAGCCTTGATAGCTCCGTCCGGCAAATAGTTTTACTTTTCCCCAACCCACGAACGCCAGCGCCGTTATCATAAGCAGCCTATCTAATCCTGCTTTCCCATGGACCTTTACCCATGTCTGAAAACCAGCGCCCCCTGGCGGTCACGCTGCAAGTTGTCTCCATCGTCCTGTTCACCTTTATCGGCTACCTGAATATCGGCATTCCCTTGGCGGTATTGCCCGGTTACGTCCACAGCGACCTGGGCTTCGGCGCCGTGATCGCCGGGTTGGTGATCAGCGTGCAATACCTGGCCACCCTGCTCAGCCGTCCCTACGCCGGGAAAATCATCGACAACAAGGGCAGCAAACTGGCGGTGATGTATGGCCTGGCCGGTTGCGGGTTGAGCGGCGTGTTCATGCTGATCTCGGCCTGGACCCAGCATTTGCCGATGCTCAGCCTGGCCAGTCTGCTGGTCGGCCGTCTGGTGCTGGGCAGCGCGGAGAGCCTGGTGGGCTCCGGCTCCATCGGCTGGGGCATCGGCCGGGTCGGTGCGGCGAACACTGCCAAGGTCATCTCCTGGAATGGCATCGCCAGTTATGGCGCACTGGCCGTCGGCGCCCCGCTGGGGGTGTGGCTGGTCGGCCAATTGGGCTTGTGGAGCATGGGCGTGAGCATTGTGCTGCTGGCCTTGTTTGGATTGGCACTGGCCTGGCCGAAAACCGCCGCGCCGATCGTGGTCGGCGAACGCCTGCCGTTCATGCATGTGCTCGGGCGGGTGCTGCCCCACGGTTGCGGCCTGGCGTTGGGCTCCATCGGTTTCGGCACCATCGCCACCTTCATCACCCTGTATTACGCCACCCAGCACTGGGATAACGCAGTGCTGTGCCTGAGCCTGTTCGGCGCCAGCTTCATCGGCGCGCGACTGCTGTTCGGCAACCTGATCAATCGTTTGGGCGGCTTTCGTGTGGCGATTGCCTGCCTGTCGGTGGAGACCCTGGGGCTGTTGCTGCTGTGGCTGGCACCGGACGCCCACTGGGCGCTGGCGGGTGCGGCGCTGAGTGGTTTTGGCTTCTCGCTGGTGTTTCCGGCGCTGGGGGTCGAGGCGGTCAACCTGGTGCCGGCTTCCAGTCGTGGCGCGGCAGTCGGGGCTTATTCGCTGTTCATTGATCTGTCGCTGGGCATCACCGGCCCATTGGCCGGTGCGGTGGCCTCGGGCTTCGGGTTTGCGTCGATCTTCCTGTTCGCCGCGCTGGCCGCGGTCAGTAGCCTGATGCTCTGCATCTACCTGTATCGACAAGCGCCGAAGGAACGGGCGGCCCGCTAGAAATCCACCTTGCCACGCCCGGCCTTGATGTTGCCGCGCTTGCTCTTGGATTCGAGCCGACGGGTCTTGGAGCCGAGGGTGGGCTTGGTCGGGCGGCGTTTCTTTTCGACCTTGGTGGCACTGAGGATCAGCTCGGTCAGACGCTCCAGCGCATCGGCGCGGTTCTGCTCCTGGGTGCGGTACTGTTGGGCCTTGATGATCAACACGCCGTCACTGGTGATGCGACTGTCGCGCAGGGCCAGCAGGCGCTCCTTGTAGAAGTCGGGCAACGACGAATTGGGAATGTCGAAGCGCAGGTGCACGGCGCTGGAGACCTTGTTGACGTTCTGCCCACCGGCGCCCTGGGCGCGGATGGCGGTCAACTCGATCTCGCTGTCGGGCAAATGCACGTTGTTGGAAATCACCAGCATGGCCAATCACTACCTCGGGGCTGTGCCCCATCTAAACAAAAATGCCCGTATCTGGCGATACGGGCATTTTTTATTCAGCTCCAGCGCTTATTCAGCCGCTGGCGCCTCTGGCTTGCGGCGCTTGAGCGGGGCCATGCCGTCCTTGCTGACCAGCGACGGGGCGTCGGCCTTCGGGCGGTTGACGCTCTTGCGCTTGGTCGGGGTCTTGGCGGCGACTTTTTTCTTGTCGCCCTTGGCGTCGGTCTTTTTCTTCTTCACGCCAACAGCCTTGCCGGAGGCCTTGACCTTTTTCGGTCCGCCGTAGGTGCCTTTGACTTCCTTGATGGTCCGGCGCTCGAAGCTCTGCTTGAGGTAGCGCTCGATGCTCGACATCAGGTTCCAGTCGCCGTGGCAGATCAGCGAGATGGCCAGGCCATCGTTGCCGGCGCGGCCGGTACGACCGATACGGTGCACGTATTCGTCGCCACTGCGCGGCATGTCGAAGTTGATCACCAGGTCCAGACCGTCGACGTCCAGGCCTCGGGCGGCAACGTCAGTAGCCACGAGGATTTTCACCCCGCCTTGCTTGAGACGGTCGATCGCCAGTTTGCGATCCTTCTGGTCCTTGTCGCCATGCAGCACGAACGCTTTGTATTCCTGCGCCACCAGACGGCCGTAGATGCGGTCGGCCATGGCCCGGGTGTTGGTGAAGACGATGGCCTTCTGGTAGGTCTCGTTGGCCAACAGCCAGTTGACGATCTGTTCTTTGTGCTGGTTGTGGTCGGCGGTGATGATCTGCTGACGGGTGGTTTCGTTCAGTTGGCTGACCGCGTTGAGCTGCAGGTGCTCAGGGTTGTTCAGGACCTTGGCGACCATCTCGCGCAAGCCCGAACCGCCGGTGGTGGCGGAGAACAGCATGGTCTGCTGACGGTTGGTGCACTCGTCCACCAGGCGCTGTACGTCCTCGGCAAAGCCCATGTCGAGCATGCGGTCGGCTTCGTCCAGCACCAGCACTTCGACTTCCTTGAGGTCGAGGTTGCCGGCGTTCAGTTGCTCGATCATCCGCCCCGGCGTACCGATCAGGATGTCCGGCACCTTGCGCAGCATGGCAGCCTGAACCTTGAAGTCTTCGCCGCCGGTGATCAGGCCGGACTTGATGAAGGTGAACTGCGAGAAGCGCTCGACCTCTTTCAAGGTCTGCTGGGCCAGCTCGCGGGTCGGCAGCAGGATGAGGGTCTTGATGCTGACGCGGATCTTGGCCGGGCCGATCAGGCGGTTGAGGATCGGCAGAACGAAGGCCGCGGTTTTACCGCTGCCGGTTTGCGCCGTCACCCGCAGGTCACGCCCCTGGAGCGCCAGCGGAATAGCCGCTGCTTGCACAGGCGTCGGCTCGACAAATTTCAGTTCGGCCACGGCTTTGAGCAGGCGTTCGTGCAGGGCGAATTCGGAAAACACGGGTGCTACCTCGAAGAAATGCAAAAAAACAGCTGCATAGGGTAACGGTTTCGAGCGCTGAGGCCGAGTTTCTTTGTGCAATCGGCAGCAAACAGTGGCTTTTTTGTTGCCTGATTTGTCCCAGAGCGTAATACAAAGCGTCTTAAATGCTCTAATCGCCCGTCGCGTCTTACAGAAGAAACGTTGCTACCCATGGATATCAAACAGCTCTGGCTCAACGCCCAAGACCTTTGGGGCACCCTCGATCAGCACCCGCTGCTGCATGCCAGCCTGGCCTTGGCGCTGCTGCTGGTGATCGCGCTGGTGCTCGGACGAGTGGCGCGCTACCTGATCCTGCACGCCAGCCGCATGCTGGGCCGTCAGCCGGCCTTGCACTGGATCAACGATTTTCGCCACAACAAGGTGTTTCAGCGCCTGGCACAGATGACGCCGTCGCTGGTAATCCAGTTCGGCCTGCATCTGGTACCGGAACTGAGCAAGACCGCGATGATTTTCCTCGGCAACGTCGCGCTGGCGTTCACCATCCTGTTTCTGGTGCTGTGCATCAGCGCCCTGCTCAATGCCCTGCTGGACATCTACGCCCGTACCGAACACGCCCGGACCCGTTCGATCAAGGGCTACGTGCAACTGGCGAAAATGGTGTTGTACGTGTTCGGCGCCATCATCATCGTCGCAACCCTGATCGACCGCTCGCCGCTGTTGCTGCTGTCGGGTCTGGGCGCCATGTCGGCGGTAATCCTGTTGGTCTACAAGGACACCCTGCTGTCGTTCGTCGCCAGCGTGCAACTGACCAGCAACGACATGCTGCGGGTCGGCGACTGGATCGAGATGCCGCAGGTCGGCGCCGATGGCGACGTGGTGGACATCACGCTGCACACGGTCAAGGTGCAGAACTACGCGTGAGTTGAAGTCAGCTTCGACGTATCGTGAGCTCGCAGCAATCTTGACAGCAATAGGCCTCCTCGGAGGGAAGGCAGGCGAGGCAACCTGAGCCCTAATCTCCGACCTCAAGCCGTGCAAGCAGATCTCCCATCCCCACTTAAAACCGCCTTCGCTGACTGAAGTCCGTCCTCCCATGCAAGGACGGAGAGAAACCAGAGTGATTTTCTGGACAGCAAGATAAGTGTGTGGGGACGTACTATAGGGAGTGGTGTCCCATAGTGGGGTATTCATTCCTGAGCAAGCCGCACACCTACCAACACATCTGTCCATTCAGCTATTCAACACAACCTGGTAATGGATGACGGGGAGTGGAGAGCGAAGCTGAACGGTGGGTGTCCAATGGCTGCAGATGATCAACCTCATTAGCCAGAGCGACGTATTGTCTTGTCCTGTCCAGCCCCCAATTCAGGTGGTAATCGACGCTCGTCTCCGCTTAGCCATCTCACACCAATCATGAGTCTCCCTGAGTCCGAAGCGCACAACGTCATTCTCCCATTCTCGACCGTGTGGTACGCCCGAATGGGAGAAGCCTACTTCATGTGTTGATCAACACGAACGAGTGGTAAGCAGTGACTCATTCATGACGATGATGATCTGCAGTGCCACCGTCAAGAGTTCGCGGCGACCGCTTTAAGACCTGAGCGACTGCTGGACTCGAATCCCAACAATGAAAGCTCGCTCCTGCGCCGCAACCGTCGATGTCGTCAGCTGATCCTCAATCTAAACCAAGTAACGGGCCTGCCCCCCTCATCGCAGGGTGGTCAGCTAGGAGCCGCCCTATGGGAAGGCACACTGCAAGCCCCTTATTACACTACCTATTTTTGCCCCACGTGTGAGCCTAGAAGCAAAAGTCCAACTGCCTATGCCCGAGATGTCACTCTCAAGTTCCAGAGCGGTTCTGGCCACCGCCACCTCCACCATTCGGTAGCCTCATACACGCTCTAGTGCGATGCAAGCCCGCCGTCCGACCTGAAAGATTGACCAAAAAAATTTCCAATCGCTGGCGATTGTCGACCGTCCGTCGCTTTTCTTCGGCCAATATAAAACCCTATGTCAATTCACGAACAAACAGTGCCTTAGAAGCCATCAGGGCAATTTAAAATAATTAATTCTCCGCAAGCTAAAACTGCCTGTCTTCGACAACCACGCGGCCTAGAAGGCGCACCAAGCAGACATGACAGCCTACCACTCACCTTAGATTGGATTAATTGACATATAAAAAGCACCTTCAGAACTGAAGAACTCAAAAAAACAAAAAACAACACCTAACAAACTGTCAATTCTTGAAAATAAAAAAACACACTTTCACTTACGACGCAGCTTCCAGCTGAGCACCATACTCTCAAGGCATCAAAAACATACAAAATAACAAAGCAAACACCAGCGACAATATATATGTAATTAAAAAGTCTCTTCGGGTCGCCCCAACAAATAAGCTCTTGCAAAACTTTCGATGCTCGCTACCCTTCTCGCCAATTGAAATCGAGTCAGAGCCAAAACTCTGATTCTTCTCCTAGAATCTGACCTACAAGTTCGCCATGTACACAACTGTGGAATTGAAAGGCCTCACTCCTTTCACCAAGAGCTACGAAGCCCCCATAGAATCGATGATCTTAGTGCCATCTGAGCCACCCGTTTCTTACCCGGTGACGTACCAAGACAGAGACTACATTCAAGGGATGAAGATCATTCTTCAGCCTGATGGCACTCCCTGGGTAGATGGAAATCTTTTTCTTCTCTGGCGAGCCAAACAGTACCCTAAGCTATTTGACACCACACTATGCGCTGAAGCAGTCAACCTCAGATATTTTATGAATGTTATGCGTGAGCATAGCGCTGACTATCTAGACTTTAAAGGAAGGGAGTTTGAACGGCCAACATATATATTTAGGGCCCACTTCAAGCTATCTGTCGCGCGAAATGAAATAGACGCAGAAGTTGCAAATAATAAAATTCGCTCGGTAATTCGCTTCTACCGATGGAAAATGCATTATCGAAACTTTACGCCAGTAAAACCAGCCTGGAGAGAATCAATTATCCATGTTTCTCATACCACTGCGTACGGTGTAACCAGATTCCGCGAAGTCGTCACCACAGACCTAACCTTCGCGAAAAACAAGGAGCAATCAAGCGACTTCATCTACGACGGTGGAAAACTCCGCCCTCTTAATAAACTTGAGCAAGACGCATTGATTGAAGCACTAATTAAAATAAACAATATAGAAATGCTGCTCGCATTCATCTTGGCTCTATTTTCAGGCATGCGAATTCAAACGGTACTGACAATTCGTATCGGCAACGTGATTGACACATCTGCAGATGATATAGCCACATACTCAATCAGCGCCGGAGGGGACTATCTCGTAGATACCAAATATGGTAAGAAACAGAACATCGAAGTTCCTGGCTGGGTGCATCATCGACTATTCACCTACATCCAATCCGAACGCTACCAGAGCCGCAAAGGCCAAGCACTCGAAAGAGATGAATCTGAACAATACGTTTTTCTCAGTAGAACAGGAAAGCCTCTTTACGTCAGCCAGCTCGACAAAAAACTATATAAGAGCCATGAAAAGGGATCTGCAGCACGAAAGTTCATAAAAGACACGCTACTGCCATTGCTAAAAGCACGCGGCCACGAGTTCACATTTAGCTTCCACGATCTAAGGGCTTCATTCGGTATGAATTTGGTAGAAGAACGCAAAGAACTGCTGGCCCAAGGCAAAATTGGTTATTTGGAATTGATCGATTACGTTGCCAAGCGTCTGCACCATTCCAGCCGCAAAACGACCATGAGTTACTTGGACTATCGTAGGATAAACCAATTGGTGCACGAGGCTGATAGTGACTATCAAAAGCACATCATGAGCCTTTTGGAAAACCCATAATGGATGGCAGACTACTACGCGAAATTCGGCTGGACGTTCAGGTTAACAATGCCACATTACTGCATGAAGCACATCAGATACTGGCAAGAACCCCAATCGAATCAATAATTGTCCGTTTTAGTCATCGGCAAGCTTTTGACTTTGGAGCCTGGTGCTTTGCCAAGCGTTTTGGCGGCAGAGCATGGAAAAAAGTTGACTCGTCGACCCGGCTACCCAAGCGTTTAGATAGATTGGAGAAATTGGCAAGCCATGTCATCACCGTAAGCTTGACCAAGAAAACTCTTGCCTCAGCTTTCACCTTTGTTTCGGACTGGGTACTCATGGCCAAATGGTGCGAAACTAATGGACTGGAAAGCTTTCTTGATTCAGCTGAGGAGCACCGACAAGCGCTAGTTAAATTCACCGAGCATCTCAATGGTGATCACAGGGAATATCAAACTCGCCAACGTATGCAACTGGCTTGCAAAACTTCCGGGGAACACATGTTCCCTGAAGGCAGCGACTTATTTTCAAATTTACCAGCAATTATGCGACCCCGCCAAAAAGCAAAAAAAATAGCAGAACCACCTACTCGAGATGCAATCACCCATCATCTTCGAACGTGCGAACCATTATTTGTTGGCCTGACCGATCTCTTGACACACAAGACAGAACTTCCGTTCAAACTTGAAATAAATGGAGATTTCGCTTGGATCATGCCGGATAAGAAGTACCCGCTAATAACAAGCAAAATCCTCGCTAAATCTGGTGCCCACTCGGCAGATTCCGTGACCATTGATTTCAGTCAAGGCAGGATGCGCACATTCGAAGAATTTAAAACCCGCTCCAAAGAGGGCTGTCAAAAAAATTATGCTAAGGCCATCAAGACCTACGCAAAAAGACTGTCAGAAGCCAATGCAACTACAGATAACGAATATCGGGTTAGATTGGGTCGATTTGCTCACGACAGTTTTGTGGCAATGTTTGTGTTAAACACAGGTATCAATGAGTCTCCGCTACGAGAGATACCTTGGGACGCGAAGTACGAAATCAGTAAAGATGATGAAATCGGCATGAGGTCTATCAAGTTCCGGGCGAGCAACAAAGTTATAACCGTCCGTGTTAAAGCCGCTTTCATCAAGCACTTCAAAAAATTCGTGGAATTGAGAAATTATCTATGCGACGGATGTGAACATCCATATCTATTCATAGGATTCGACGGAAATAGAAATTCAAACTATAGAATCATGGATACCAATATTTTACGACGCCTCCATGCAACCTTACAACGCTTAGTTGACCCAAACATACCGTGCCTAAGTTTTCACAACTTCAGAAACTACAAGGACAACTATACCGCTAAAAACCATGGCCATGAAGCTTCTCGTATCATACTTGGTCACAGTGAAAGGACACAGCGAAAAAACTACCTAAAATCAAACGAGCACAGCGCCGTCGATCAAATCGGAAGATTCAACGCGGTAGTTAATGAGTTTTTTACCACGCCACATCCGTGCACTACTCCAGTAGGTGGTTGCGAACAAGAAGGCAGCCCACAAAAGACCAATAATAGTAATACGACATCCGAACCTAACTGCAAAAATGAGGCTGGCTGCCTGAACTGTGTACACCACAAAGTTCACGCAACCCAGGAAGATGCATGGAAGCTACTAAGCTTTGAATATGTGACCAAGCAGATGATCCAAGCAAGCTCAAGCGCTGAGCACTTCGAGTTAATCCATAGGCCTACACTGCAACAAATTGAAGGACTATTGAACAGAATGCTAGCCGTTAACCCGTCCCTTGGCCCGAAGCTGGAGGAGTTACGCCTTAATGTCTACGAAAACAACTCCCTCACCCCTTACTGGCAACGCCACCTAGAGCGCCTGGTTCGATTAAAGGTAATATCATGAACACTCACCAACCCCGTGTAGATGCTTCAACTCCAGAGCAAAGCGACCTGGAAAAAAAAATCAACACTGCACATATTGGAATGGATCTAAATGATCTAAACGAAAACACCATTATCGGTCACAACAGAAATGGCCTGCCTATTTTCTTGCGCAACATGCTTTGGGAATTAACAAAATTAAGCATTGTCCCCACAGATGTCACCACGTTTAATTTTGAGCCATATATTTCATCAGCACGATTTAATTCAGAAAACATCAGAACAGCTCAGTTCTTGATGGCAACTGATGCTTTTTCGCTTGGCCGCAACGGTCGCGCGCTAAGGGTATCAACCCTTTTGAGCTCAAACAACGCCCTTCGAGCGGTGACAAAGTGTGCCGACAAACGAGACATTTCAATTCAAGAGCTGATTTCTTCACCCGATCACATAGATTTTGCCCAAGAGTTGGGAGCCAACAATGCATCGACCCTAAGCAAAATCATTAAGGGGTACCTTAAGCACACGAAAAATCCGCTGAGAATACAGCCGCACAATCAGTTGTACCCTGCGCTAAAAAAGCGTCAAGCTGAAGGGTCTAAAAAGAAAAAGCAAACGCCGGTAATACCAAGCCGCATCCTCCACGCCCGTTACCATCACTATAACAATATCATCCATGACTTTATCGAGCACTCGGACAGAATTAAATCGCTGACCATAAAATTAGCTAGCGACCCGTTTTATGGGCGCGACGCTAGTAAATCCAGTAGATCATCGCGGTCATCAGCCTACTCTTCAGAAACAAAAAGACTGAGAAAGAACTTTGTCCAAGCTCTGATCGAGCACCAACTGGTTGATTATTCTAAAAAATACGGAATAGCAGCAAGCTACAATATCAGCTCCCATCTAGCACTTGTGCAGCATAGCGCAAAATGTTTAGTTCATATCTACACATTAGTTAGAGATCATGAGGCCAAACTACTCGAGAATGATTGCATAAAGCCTGCAGAAGGGTGGAGTTCTAAAGGCCTTTACATGATGGGAATATCTACAAAACTCACTGGGAACGTCAAGGATACAGCCTGGATTGCAAATGAACTAATTGTGGAGCCTATCACGGCCCTCAAATCCTTGAAAGAAATCATAGCTCCATACATCCCCGATGACACACCAGGTAGTGAATGCTTGCTTGTGACGCCTACCTATCTTCCATTCTGCATCTCAAAACCCGGAAAAACTGTAATACCTAGAGTCTCAGCACGATACGAAAAATATTTGCCAGCCATGCTAATCGAGGAAGCAGACCTTATCGAGCTTGAAGCAATCGACCCTCTGGCGGACTGGCGTTCTAATAAAAAATACAAAATTGGTACGCCATGGAAAATTACATCACATCAATTCCGAAGGACAATGGCCGTCTTTGGCGCTCAAAGCCAGGTACTGGATATCCCTGAACTCAAAAGACTCCTAACTCACCTTACTGAGTCCATGAGCATTTACTATCAGCGCGGTTGCTCTGCGGGCGGGTACAACATGAAGTTGAAAAGTCCAGAGCTTGCTAAAGAATTCAAAAATGCCATGAATGACGCGCAATGGATTTCATATCTCAATGATGTTATGTATTCGAGCGAGAAGCTGCATGGTGGCCATGGCGAACGTGTAACACCATTGAGCAAAGCGAATGATCCCGACAGAATTATCTACCGACAAACTGCTGAAGAAACCATGCAAAAAGCCAAGAAAGGCCTGATTTCTTACCAACGAACACCACTGGGTGGATGTGCAAGTAGCAAACCGTGTAACGAACGTGCTCATGGTAATTTCTCCAATTGTTTCGGGTGCGCTAGTTCCGTGCTCAAGGCGAGCAATGTTAAGTCAGTCATTGAGCATGCCCAGATTGATCTCATGGATCTAGATCCAAAATCCTTCGAGTACCGGATGGAGCAACGCAACATCCAGGACTTCGAAATTATCCTCAGCCACTTGAACTAAACACATTATGAAAAGCAACATCAAAGGCGCAGGTCTGCAAGAACTTTACGATGCCCTACTCCGCCTGGTTAACAATAAGCCGGAGCGGGTCGAAAAAGGCACCAGCATTTCGTTCCGCACGGTTGCTCTCGAGACCGGGAAGGATCCAAGTCTTATCAGGAAAGATCGTGAGATTTACGCGAAGCTCATCGCGGATATCGAGCATTACGCCGCCATTCAGAAAGAAAAGAGCGCCAAGAAGAACGGCCAGGTTGCCGAGTTGAAAGCGCGAATCGCACTGCTCCGTAGTGAATCCGAGCGTTTTGAGGAATTGTGGAAAGCCGCCCTTGCCCGTGAACTGTTCCTTCTCGATCAGATAGATGATTACGAGCAGCGTTGGAAAAAGCACACGAACGTCATTGATTTCGTGCCTAACGGCTCGCCTTTCAGCCACTAAAGCTGATCAAGAAAACATTTTTTGCACCGTCCCCCTTTGTTAATGGAGAAAGAAAATGAAAGACCACAAAGCATCCACCACCCGACCTACCGCCATCATGGAGTTCATCCATTCACACTCCGCCCGGGCAATGACAGAGTATTATTCAAAAGCGATGATTGGAGGATGCTCTAACCGCGATTGGTCGCATGAAGATACCAACAAGGAATTAGCAAACTGCTTGCCTGCCAAAAACTGCACTCAAACTGAGCTGCCTTAACAAACCGTAATCCTATGCGGGAGTCTTTGAACGATCAGGGTAAAGACATGACATATGTGGCTTGGAGCTGTCCGACCAAAATCCCTGCTGCCGAAGCGAAGGACATCCTTCGCAGCAATGGGGCGGCGCTCTCGGCCTAGGGTCACTTGGTTACTCATTATGCGGGATGGTAAGTGATGTCTCAAAAGATCAGCGCGACTATGGACACACCACACAGAAGTACAAGCATCGGCCAACCCTCGCGCCCACGTCCACGTCCGGATCGGCCGATACCGTGTGACGACTTACACGACTATGGGGATTATCCGCCTGAGGAAATGGATCTCGAAGATGTTGAGGAAATTTGGTGGTCGGTTGCATCGACAATGAGCAAAAAGGCGTTGCGTGTAAAGCTAGCCGTCGTGATAAAGAAAAATACTCACACATTTGGTTGCTGGTGTTATGTCCCAATTTCCGACGCAAAATGTCGAGGTCGATATCCCAGGGGAGTCGTTAGGGTTATCAAGCAGCTACTTAAACCTTATCGGGTAGTCGGTGCTTACGAAAATCAACTGAGGATTCAGTATGAGATTTGGCATGAAATGACGAGAGCGGCGCTGGAATGGATTCCGGTGCGGTCTGTACCGAAGCACCTACGAGGAACGAGGTTGGATGCCGACCTTGGTCTATAGCTTTCGGTTTTGCGCGTGCCCCTTTCTGGGGATGGCTGTCGCGAACCGAGCCTTGTCGCAGGCGCCAGCGTCTCGGCCCTACGGGCTTCCATCCTCACGCCTGCGCGCTCCACTTCCCCAAGTAGTACCTCCTAACACGAATTTCAAGCTGTAACGTAAGCAGCTGCGCACCTCTAAGCTTAAGCTCTCTCTGACTGGTCACCCTCACCATCGAGACTGAGGCAGGACAGTCCGTCAGTCAGATCGCACGAACCCCAATGTCGAAGATGAGATCGTCGAATTAGCTAAGGCTGGTGTGCTCGCGTAGCCGAGGATTGCCCCTCGCCCGGCGATCGCCACTTTGGGGGGGCTTGGAGCCAGACCTAATGGCAACCTCCTCATGAGCACGCTTGAACAAGCTGAGTTTTGTTTTACCAATTGAGCGATCGTGATCCAGCGACACGGTGCCAACGACCGCCCCAAAAAGCCCGGCATCGCTGATCATCTCCGGTGAGTTATGCACTTCGCGGAAGAATGCGAACAATCCGACAAATATCAATTCTCCGACTAGCTACGACTATGCCACGATAGCCACTTGGCATTGTTCTCAAGGAAAAGATAAATGATCAAAGGGTTGGACAAGCTTCAGCGGGATCTGAAAGCTGTAGAGATAGCGCTCAAGGAATTGGATGGCACGCGCTTATCTGTTGAATATGACGCTCACGATCCTCTGAGCATCGAGCAGGCAATCGCAAAAATACATCGAGACATTGACGCTAGCGTTGGCTCCTATGCCACGAATTCTCTTGTGCGACCAATCATCGAACAATTCAAAGAGACCATGCGGCAAAGCATCATCAATCAAGCGATCGAAAAACGCCTTGGCGGGGGTGCAGAATGACTTCCGCTGCTATTTTCGAAAAGGTTTCCCACGCCATTCTGGATCTCCAGAACTCTCAGCACCAAACATACGAATTGCCACTGAGAACGCTAGCAAGGGTACTGGCTGACCCATCGCTGGCCTCTATCAACGACCGACTTACCGCCACTGTAGACCTCAATGAGTTCTTAGCTGCTAGTGGGAGTAGATACCGTGGCCAGTCACTGCCTTGGCCAGATAATGATGAGCAGCGGCTGGGGCTAGTCATCTTGCTCGTCCAAAAAATGGCCGATGAGCCCAACTTCGCTTTGAATTACGGGCATACACACTTTAGCAATGGCAGCAACAAAATCATTGCAGGAATCCATGGTTTCACCGGCCAGATACTGGCGCCCTTCTCCCGAGATTACAAACTGTTCGTCGAATCTCTACCGAAAGATCTGCGCCCAGCAAAAGCTACTGCTCCCTCCAACAAAGTATTCATCGTTCACGGACACGACGAAGCGGCCCTTCAAGGCCTGGCGAGGTTCATCGAACGTCTCCGCCTACAGGCAGTCGTGCTCAGAGAGATGCCTGACCAAGGCCAAACCATCATCGAGAAATTTGAAAATGAATCGGAGGTCGCATTTGCAGTGGTGCTGCTAACGCCTGACGACGTTGGTGGAAAGGCCGAATCAGCTCCAAACTCCAATGCTCGAGCTCGGCAGAATGTGATTTTCGAGCTGGGGTATTTTAGAGGCAAGTTAGGGCGAGGGAGGGTCATGCTGCTGAAGAAAGGGAATCCAGAGATCCCGTCAGACCTCTTCGGCGTTCTTTACACAGAAATGGATGCCAGCGAGGCATGGCAGATCAAGCTGGTGAAAGAGATGAAAGCAGCGGGGCTCACGCCGGATACCAGTTCCATCTTTTAAGTTGCCACCTCTCCAGTGGTTTGTACCTCGTATCCCGAGGCGGTTAGCCCTGGGTGAAAATTCATCCTTAAAATGAGCAAGCCTCATTTCGAGCAAGGGAATTTCTCGTTCATACCAATCAGTAGTACGAGGTACGCCGGCAAGTGGGTGATGTATTCCTGCTTCGCTGGATCCTTAAGCTGCGCATCGAGCAAAGCACGGTAATCATCAGCCTCCATTTTCACTGAGTAGGGTTTGCAATACTCGTATCGGCTGGGTTTCATGCGCAGGGCTTCTCGCATTTCAAAGCCGTCCGCAAGGCCACGCATGTAGTTTTCAGCATAACCCTCCCACTGCGTGCCATACATCCTGCTCAGATCTTGTCCATTTTCAGCATTTGCTGTCTGCAAAAGAAGAGCAGCCGCACTGATCACACCAGCAATAAAAACTTTTGACAACGTATACCCTTCCTAAAAAATTTGAGGTCACATGCTTGTGGCCCAGTTTAAAACCATCCGGTTGCTCAACGCCTGCCTGTTACTTCTGGGTCACCAGCGCACGACGGATTCGAATGCTCTCCCACTCGATAGCCTATCCTCTACTACCAACAGCTTCAGCAACAATTGCAGCGTTCATGTCTTCGATGCTTCCCACGTCTTGCGGGTTTCGGGCAATTCCTTCCAAGAACTTAACTGACAGCGATTTAGCCACAACAGCGAACACACCATTATCGGTCTCGACGACTGCAGACCGAGAGAAATACGTCGCTGAATGGGAATCGTGATTCGGCCTTCGGAACTCATAGTGGCAGCAGCCATGAAGGTACCTGCCGAACTGCCCTCCTCGATGATCGCTATCTCTGCCCAATGCTAAAAAGCCGTAGACTAGGGTTTCGCAGCCAAGCATCAGGTGCATGTCTTATGACACCAGAAGAATCCAAAATCACCTTCATGCCTCCGCTCACAGCGAGTGATGTCTGCCAGCTGCTGAGAGATATCACGTTGAATCGCCGCGTTATGAAGAGAGCATGCGCGCAGTCCTGGGACGAAATCTACGCAGGGCTTTTTCACATCGAAGTCGAAGGTTGGCACCTCGTGTTCTTCAACGATTGCTGCGAGCTCGATTACTGCGATGAGTGCATCAGTCCCGATGGCCGACGTTGGTCATTCGAGAGTGTCGGCAGTGACGGTCTTGACCCAATCTTTTTGCTGAGCACCGAGGAACGGGCAGTGTTGGAGCGGCTTATTCAACAACTGTGAGCCATAACACGGCACGCGCTTCATGGCGTTATGCACAGCTTCGAAGGGGGTACTTGTGGGTACTACTCCCCTGCCCTATCAAACTCCTCCCGTTGCAGTATTTTGTGCGTGCCCCTACCGGGGGGTGGCTGTCGTAAACCAAGCCCTCCGGTCTTGGCCCTCCGGGCATCCATCCTCACGCCTGCGCGCTCCGCTTGCCTGTCCCCCCTCGCTTTCTGGAGCCTGTAACGTAGCTTTGTGCGCTGTAACGTAAGCAGTGTTACAAAGCTAAAAATTACGTTACAGACCATTGATTGCATGGCTGCAGGAGCCGTTCACGAGCGGAGTAATTCAGAACGTTCCATTCAGAACCTTGAAGGATCAATTTAGTCGTTGGTCAGAAGCGGCCATACTGGTCGATGTAGTTGGGTGGATAAATTCGGTGATCACAGACCAGTCATCGTCGACCATATGGTGGAGCATGAAATCAGTCACATCGCGCGCTGAAAACGCTGTGCTTAGCAAAGCTTTTATCCGAGCCGGAGAAGCGTTGGGTGAATGACACCGATATGTCAGCTGTCTTGGGTGCGCAGGTATCCACTGTGCTGCGTGTACGTCACAGACATGAACTGCTTCAAGCTTGTACTGAAGCTAGGCTCTGTACGTAAACCCAAGAAATACGATTTTCTGTAAAATACACCGCCATTAAAGCCAGGAGGCCAAGATGGCAAAGCGGTATGAACTCCCCGACGCAGCCTGGGATCTGGTTGCAGATATCT
>Ga0208788_1000028_pt1 | contig 117931 bp, 114 predicted proteins | sample Wag4_2014_7_11_3_FD_187363 | JGI IMG/M metagenome (GOLD analysis project Ga0208788, IMG submission 187363) | Fresh water mixed with fracking chemicals microbial communities from Ohio, USA - Utica-2 Time Series FC 2014_7_11 (SPAdes) (version 2) ... | reverse complement strand
GCTCAATTTTGCGCTTCAGCGGATTCCCGCCGATCGGGTGCGCATGCATATCTGCTGGGGAAATTATGAAGGCCCACACCACAAAGACGTACCCCTAGAGACCATCTTCGCCAGCGTGATGAGGGCCGCACCAGAGCAATTACTCTTCGAGACGGCAAATCCACGTCATGGCCATGAATGGGAGACTGTACAAAGGCTCCGGCAGTACATTCCCGAGAATAAGGTGTTAGTGCCGGGGGTCATCGACACCACCACGAACTTCATTGAGCACCCACGCCTCGTAGCCCAACGCCTCGAGCGGTTCACCCATATTGTGGGGCGTGATCGCGTCATTGCAGGCACTGATTGTGGCTTTGGCACGTTTGCCGGATACGGCGCTGTTGACGCAGACATTGTTTATGCCAAGCTCAGCGCCCTTGTTGAGGGCGCTAGTCAGGTCTGATAATCATGGAGCATCAAGCGAGGTCGCTCAGCGCCGAGCGCGTCCAAATGGCTGCCGAGATGCTCGAAAGTCATATTGTTCGAACGCCGTTCGTGCGCTCTGAGTCACTCTCCAGTGCACTACATGCTGAGATCTTTTTAAAATTCGAAAATCTTCAGCACACAGGCTCTTTCAAAGCGCGTGGGGCCTGCCTGAAGATCCAGCAACTCAACCCAATAGAGCGCCAGCGCGGTGTGGTGGCAATGAGCGCTGGCAATCATGCGCAGGCCGTTGCCTTCTTTGCGCGCAGATCGAGCGTGAAAGCGACGATCGTGATGCCTCAGAACCCCTCTGCGGTCAAGCTTGCGCGGACGCAGGCCCTTGGCGCTAACGTCATCATTTTCGGTGAGTCTATTGACGAGGCGAAAACGCATGCATACGACATCGCGGCTCAGACCGGTGCGGTGATGGTGCACCCATACGATGATCCAATGGTCATCCTTGGCCAGGCCAGTCTGGGTTATGAAATGTTCCAACAAGAAGACACGCTAGAGGATGTATTCGTTGCGATTGGCGGTGGTGGTCTGGCAAGTGGGATCTGCCTCGCCGCGGAACTTTTGAGTCCCAGAACCCGGATATACGGAGTTCAGTCGCTCGCGTTTCCGGCCATGTACAACCAGATCAAATCAGCTGACATAGCGCCAGGTCGGACCACAGTAGCCGATGGCATTGCGGTAGGAACACCTGGAGCATTGACCCGTCCTATCCTCTCAACACGCTTGGCCGATCTCTTTCTCGTATCAGATGCCGAGATTGAGGCCGCCGTTGTGCAGCTGTTAGAGTCTGAGAAAACCCTCGTCGAAGGTGCAGGGGCAGCCGGTCTCGCTGCCCTTCTAAAACACAGGGAGCAATTCGTCGGACGCCGAGTCGGGCTGATTCTCTGTGGTGGGAATATCGAACTGCGGTTTCTCTCAGCCATGATTGAGCGTGCCATGGTGAGAACCTCTCGACTGAGCCGCCTCGCGATCACGGCACCGGATGTACCGGGTTCGCTCGCACGCATTGCGCAAATCGTCGCCCAAGCTGGGGCGAATGTTGAGCGAGTCGAGCATCAGCGAGGTCTGCGAGCGATCTCAGGACAGATCGTTAACATCACGCTAGAAATACAAACCCGTGATGCGGGTCATCTAGGTGAGGTCCAGCGAGCCCTCATGACGGCGGGTTACGAAACGGTGCCGGACTAGAGTTCGGCCATTAAAACCAGAACGCCCAGCACGCCTGAAAAGCCCATCACCGAGAGGGCGTGTAAAGCGCGGTTCGGGTGATTCCACAGGCTCAAAGCACCAAAGGCGCCCGCCGCCCCAGCGCCCGGAACCCAGAAACCTGAAAGCCCGAGGAGGCCCAAGAGGCCGAGGGCGCGAATGAGCGCACCGGGTTGCGTCTTCGGCACCGGACGGAACAATGCGATGAGTCCTGCGAGACCGAAAAGCCCCAACAGCCCGAACAATTCGATGAACATGGGAGACTCCATGCAGTGTCGACGGCTTACCGGCGATAGGGACGACTTTTGAAATTGGTCGGGGCGAGATGATTCGAACATCCGACCCCTTGCACCCCATGCAAGTGCGCTACCAGGCTGCGCTACGCCCCGACCGAAGCGGCAAAGTATACCGAATTTTCAGTTAACTTGTGCCGCGAAGCCCAGCCAAAATGGCCTTGAGCTCTTGCACAAGAGCAGATGATGGCTCTGCCTGCTGGGCCGGCTGCAAAGTGGTGATGGGATGCTCGAGATCGCGGTCTCCCGAGAGTCTCGTGCGCGCCCCAGATATGGTGAAACCCTCGTCGTAGAGTAGCTCCCGTATGCGTCGAATGAGCACCACCTCGTGATGCTGATAGTAGCGGCGATTTCCGCGTCGTTTGACGGGGCTGAGCTGTGAGAACTCCTGCTCCCAATAGCGCAGCACGTGTGCCTTTACCTGACAGAGTTCACTGACCTCGCCAATGGTGAAGTAGCGCTTAGCCGGGATCGCCGGCAGTAGAGTCTTTGCGACCTCTCGCATCAGAGGTCCTCGTCACCCTCGGAGTCGACTGGTCTTTGACGCCCTTCAACACAGGCTTTGAGCTTCTGGCTGGCATGAAAGGTCACGACGCGACGAGCGGAGATTGGAATGGGCTCGCCAGTCTTAGGGTTGCGGCCGGGGCGCTGCGGCTTGTCACGGAGCTGAAAGTTACCAAAACCGGAGAGCTTGACCCAGTCTCCACGCACCAGTGCATCACGAATCTCGGCAAAAAACGCGTCAACCACGTCCTTGGCTTCCCGCTTATTCAGGCCGACTCGCTCGTATAGGATCTCCGCGAGCTCCGCCTTAGTGACCGTATCTGCGTCGGACAACGGAGCGAAGCCCTCCGCTTCTGAGCGCGATGGATCCGAATCAATCAGCAAGAAAATCCCCTCAGAAATCGTTCAACGCGTTCAGACAGCAGCGCCACGCAACCGAGCGCTGAACCGACTGTATGCGAGGTGAAGTAGCGCGTCTAAGAGCCCCTCGACCTCTGCATCTTCTAGTGTCTTTTCAGTATCTTGCAGCACAAACCTAAAGGCAAGACTTTTCTCGTGATCGGCCAAGCCAATCCCCCGATAATGGTCAAATAGGGAGACGGACTGGAGTAGGTGCCCTGCTTTCAGCGATGCGCGAGCGCTCCAGAACCTCTCGAGCATGGCACCGGCCGCCACCGACTGGTCGACGACCAGAGCAAGGTCGCGTTGCACGGAGGGGAAGCGCGAGAGCGACTTGGGTGCGGGCAGACCCCGCTCCGTGAGGGTCGGCAGGTCCAGCTCTGCGAGAAGCGCTGCCTGAGGCAATCCCCAGCCATGTTGCAGGCTGGGATGGCACTCTCCGATCCAGCCAATAGACTGGCCAGCAAGCGTCACCAGGGCAGATCGCCCGGGGTGAAGCACCTTGTGCAAGGCGTGTCCTGCTGGGATGGGCTCGGTAGATATGGACATCGGTGCACAGAGGCGTTCGATATCACCCTTCAGATCAAAGAAATCGGCTCTGCGCGCAGTTTCGCCCCACTGCTCTGGCATGGCTGTGCCGTAGGCCAGAAGTCCAAGACGCAGGGGTTGTTCAATACCCGAGACGGCCCATGGGCCGGCCGAGACTGCGTCGTTTCTGCGAAAAGTGCGGCCCATTTCAAACACGCGAACACGCGTTTCTTGCCGCGCAAGGTTCGATTGAAGCACCCCCAAGAGGCCTGGCGTCAGACTCGGTCTCATCGTGGAGAGGTGTGCAGCGATCGGATTTAAAAGGCGAATCAGCTCCTCTTCCGGTGCAAAAACCTTGGCCTGTTCGTCATCAATGAAGCTGTAGGTCACCACCTCGTGGTAGCCGCCATCGACAAGGTTTTGACGAAGGTCGAAGGCTGAGCGCACGGACTCAGGGAGCACACGCATCTGAAGCGTCGCCAGGGGTGGACGAGCCTCGATATGCTCAAAACCCAAGACCCGAGCGACTTCTTCGACCAAGTCCTCCTCGATTTCAATGTCGAACCGATGAGCTGGCGCGAGGGCCATAAAGGCAGGGCCCGATGGATCTTGGGCATCTGTGAGCTCAAAGCCCAGAGCGCTGAGAACGTTATGAATCTGCACAGCCGAGATGGGGCGGCCAACAATGCGCGAGCACCGGTCTGCGCGTATTCGCACGGCTTCCCTGGTGGGCAGCTCAATGCACTGATCAGCTATGGGGCCGGCCTGCCCGCCGCACAACTCAACCACCAGTGCCGAGAGGGCTTCGAGGTTCGCGACGGTCTGGCTCGGGTCAACGCCCCGCTCAAAACGGTGCCCTGCCTCGGTCGCAAACTTGAGCTTCTGAGCACGTCCGCGGATGGCATCGGGCCACCAGAAGGCGGATTCGATAAGGATATTCTGCGTCTCGTCAGAGACTGCGGTGCGAGCGCCGCCCATGATGCCTGCGATGGCGACAGGGCCTGCACCGTCTAGGATGATGCCGTGACTGCTATCGAGCTCCACCGTCTGATCGTTCAGCAGCGCAATAGATTCCCCCGCCCGAGCCCAACGCACACTGAGATGCGCATGGGATTCATTGGCGACTGGAACCAGCGTGTCAAGGTCGAAGATATGGGTGGGCTGGCCCAGCTCCAGCATGACGTAATTGGAGAGGTCGACAAGCAATGAAATGGACCGCTGTCCTGCCGCCTCAAGCCGAGCACGCATCCAGTCGGGGGTTGGAACTCGAGCATTCACTCCCCGGATGATCCGAGCGGAAAATCGACCACATAGCCTTGGCACAACTGAGGCGGATGCGAGTTCGATGACTGGGCTGGGGACCTCTGCCAGGGGCTTGACCTGCGAGCGCACAGGCGGTGTAAGCCCAGTGGCTGTGAGTGCGCAGAGCTCGCGCGCGACGCCGAGCACCGAAAGACAATCTGCTCGATTGGGCGTGAGCTTGATTTCAAACGTCACTGCATCGAGGTCGAGCAGGGTTCGAAGGTTCTGGCCCAGTGCGTGGGGAGCTTGGGGAGCAGGCAGTTCGAGAATGCCTTGCGACTCCTCCGAGAGACCCAACTCTTTTGCTGAGCAGAGCATGCCCTGGCTCTCAACGCCGCGCATCTTTGCGCGTTTGATTGCAAAATCTCCGGGCAAAATCGCGCCCTCGGTCGCACAGGCCACGAACAGGCCCGATCGTGCATTGGGAGCCCCACAGACAATCTGAAGCGGGGCATGAGCGCCAACATCGACGGTGCAAACGCGAAGCCGATCTGCGTTGGGGTGTTGCTCTGCGGTTAGGATCTTGCCCAACACAACGCCTGTAAACGGCGGTGCGCGACGATGAATATCTTCAATTTCTAGGCCAGCCATCGTGAGCCGGTCGGCAAGCGCCTCGGTCGAAAGCGACGGGTTTACCCAGGAACGGAGCCACTCTTCAGGAATACGCATGACCGAAGTCCTTAGGAGAACTGACGCAGAAAGCGCAAATCGTTTTCAAAGAACAGGCGGAGATCGCCCACGCCGTAGCGCAACATGGTTAGTCGCTCGAGGCCACTGCCAAACGCGAAGCCCATCACCTGCTCTGGGTCGTAACCAAAGTTGCGAATGACGGTGGGATGCACCTGGCCTGCGCCAGAGATTTCAAGCCAGCGTCCTTTAAGTGGGCCCGATGAAAACCGCATGTCGACCTCCGCAGAGGGCTCGGTGAAGGGGAAGAACGAGGGGCGAAACCGCACCTCTAGCTGATCGTCTTCAAAGAAGCGTGCGAGGAAGTCGTGATACACACCCTTGAGATCGGCGAAGCTGACCGACTCCGCGATCCAGAGCCCCTCAACCTGGTGAAACATGGGTGAGTGGGTTGCGTCGCTGTCGACGCGATACGTGCGACCGGGCGCAATGACCCGAATGGGCGGCGTATTGGCCTGGGCATAGCGGACCTGCATGGGGCTCGTGTGCGTACGCAGCAGCAAAGGAAGCCCAGATTCATCTACCCGGTCAACATAAAATGTGTCCTGCATGGACCGTGCAGGATGGTTGAGTGGGTTGTTGAGGGACGTGAAGTTAAACCAATCGGTCTCAATCTCGGGACCGTCTGCCACATCGAACCCAATCGAGGCAAAGATCTCGACGACGCGCCGCCAGGTGCGAATGACGGGGTGAATGCTGCCGACAGATTGAGCACGCCCCGGGAGCGTTACGTCAATGGCCTCAGCCGATAGCTTCTCTTGGAGTGCTGCATCTGCCATCGCCGCCCTGCGCAAATGAAGCGCATGCTCGACAGCAACCTTCGCCTGATTGACAAGCGCACCCTGGGCCTTGCGGGACTCTGGGTCTAGTCCAGCAAGGGCCTTGAGCTGTTCGGTAATAAGACCAGCCTTGCCCAGAAAACGCGCTTTGGCGTTTTCAAGGGCGGCAGGGTCTTTTGCGGACTCGAAAGCCTCAGTGGCTTGGGAGACCAGCAGCGTCAGATCGGACATAAAGAGCCGGTCTGGACGTATTGCTTAAGCAGACAGCGCGGACTTCGCCTGCAAGACGATGGCAGCGAATGCAGCTTTGTCTGCCACGGCCAGATCGGAGAGCATCTTCCGGTCGATGTCGATCTGCGCTTTTTTCAGACCATTCATGAAGCGGCTATAGCTGATGTCGTGCTGACGGCAAGCCGCATTGATGCGGGTGATCCAGAGCGCGCGGAATACACGCTTGCGATTGCGGCGGTCGCGGTAAGCATACTGACCTGCACGCATGACGGCCTGCTTGGCCACGCGAAAGACATTATTACGACGGCCCCGGAAGCCTTTGGCCAGGGCGAGAATTTTCTTGTGACGGGCACGAGCGGTTACACCACGTTTTACGCGAGGCATGTCTGGTCTCCTTAGGCGTAGGGCATCATGTCGCGAACGTGCTGGACGTCGGACGGATGAACGGTGAGGGTTCCACGCAGCTGACGCTTGTTCTTGGTGGTGCGCTTGGTCAGGATGTGACGCTTGGTGGCATGCGCACGCTTAATAGACCCGCTACCGCGAGCCTGAAAGCGCTTTGCAGCGGCCTTCTTGGTCTTCATTTTGGGCATGATTGCTCCTTATGATTGGTCCTCTGTCGGTGAAGGGCCCCTGCCCTTGCTTCTGTTACCCACAGCGAATCGGTACAACGACTGCGACTACAAAAACACCTACTTCTTCTTCTTGGGCGCGATGATCATGACCATCTGACGCCCCTCGAGTTTGGGCATTTGCTCTACCTGGCCCAACTCGCCTAAATCTTCACGCACACGCTCGAGTACCCGCATGCCAAATTCTTGGTGGGCCATTTCTCGACCCCGAAACCGGATGGTGATCTTCGCCTTGTCACCTTCCTCCAAGAACCGGGTCAAGTTGCGAAGCTTGACCTGATAGTCGTTTTCGTCTGTGCCGGGTCGGAATTTAACTTCCTTGACCTGAATAATCTTCTGCTTGAGCTTTGCATCGTGCGCCCGCTTTTGCTCTTGGTACTTGAACTTTCCGTAATCCATGAGCTTGCAGACAACGGGGCTTGCCTGGGGGGCAATTTCGACCAGATCAACGTCTGCTTCCTCGGCCATTCTCATGGCCTCGCTGAGCTTCACAATGCCCAGCGCCTCATTTTCGACCCCAACTAAGCGAATCTCGTACCCCGTAATCTCGCCATTAATGCGATGCGACTTATCTGTAGCGATGCTCAAACCTCTTTCTGTAAATTCTGACTGGACTGCACGTGGGCGGTGAGCGGCACGTTTTGCCCGCGTGACACCAACTCAGCTTGCAGCTGCTCCGCAAAAGCCTCTAGGGCCATAACCCCAAGAGACTGGCCACCCCGGGCTCGAACCGCCACCTGGCCTGACGCTTTCTCTTGATCCCCCACCACAATGATGTAAGGAATTTTTTGAAGGCTTAACTCTCGGATTTTGAAGGAAATTTTGTCGTTGCGCAAATCCAGCTGGGTCCGAACCCCGCAGGACTGCAGCATTTTTGCAACACTTTGGGCGTAGTCGACCTGCGCCTGCGTAATGGAGGCCACAGCAACCTGCACAGGAGCGAGCCAGCTCGGCATGGCACCCGCGTGGTTCTCGATGAGGATTCCGATGAACCGCTCGAGCGAGCCCACAATCGCCCGATGCAGCATGACCGGATGGCGACGGCTGTTGTCCTCCGCTACGTACTCAGCACCCAGGCGCACGGGCATGTTGAAGTCGACCTGAATAGTGCCGCACTGCCAGATGCGTCCGAGCGAGTCTTTGAGGCTGTATTCAATTTTGGGGCCGTAGAACGCACCCTCACCGGGCAGGAGCTCCCAATTCACCCCAGAGCGGTTCAAGGCCTCTGAAAGTGCGGCCTCTGCCTTGTCCCAGCTCTCGTCCGAACCCACCCGATTTGCAGGACGGGTGGATAAACGATAGATGACTTGGTCAAACCCAAAATCAGTGTAAACCTCGAGTAGTTTCTGGGTGAAAGCATAGACCTCGTCTTGGATCTGGTCCTCAGTGCAAAAAATATGGCCGTCGTCCTGAGTAAAGCCTCTAACCCTCAAAAGGCCATGCAGGCTGCCGGAGGACTCGTTTCGGTGACAAGAGCCGAACTCACCGTAGCGCAGCGGCAGATCCCGGTAGCTTCGCAAGTCGCTATTAAAGACCTGAACGTGGCCCGGGCAGTTCATGGGCTTGACGGCGTATTCCCGATTCTCTGAGGCCGTGGTGAACATATTGTCTTTGTAGTGCTCCCAGTGACCGCTTCGCTCCCAGAGCGATCGATCGAGAATTTGGGGGCACTTAATTTCAAAGTAACCCGCCTCTAGGTAGACCCGGCGGAGATACTGTTCAACCTGCTGCCAGATGGTCCAACCCTTGGGGTGCCAAAACACCAGACCAGGCGCGTTATCTTGCAAGTGGAAAAGGTCTAGTGACTTGCCCAGCTTGCGATGATCTCGACGCTCGGCCTCCTCGAGCTGATGAAGGTATGCGTCGAGGTCTTCTTTCTTGGCCCAAGCCGTTCCATAGACCCGCTGCAGCATTTCATTCCGATGATCGCCGCGCCAGTAAGCACCGGCGACCTTCATGAGCTTGAAGACCTTTAGCTTGCCGGTTGAGGGAACATGTGGGCCACGGCAAAGGTCGACAAAATCGCCCTCGCGATAGAGCGAAATCTGCTCACCCGCGGGAATGGACTCAATGATTTCCGCCTTGTACTTCTCCCCCATGCCGAGAAACATCTGGATTGCAGCATCGCGGTCCATGACCTCTCGCACGACGGGCTCGTCTCTGGCGGCCAGCTCACGCATCTTGGATTCGATGGCCTCAAGGTCCTCTGGGGTCAGAGGGCGGTGATAGGAGAAGTCGTAATAAAAGCCCTTGTCAATGACTGGACCGATGGTGACTTGCAGACCTGGGAGCAGTTTTTGCGCCGCATAGGCCAGCAGATGAGCAGTCGAGTGGCGAATGATTTCGAGGCCTGCTTCGTCTTTCTCCGTCACGATTGAGAGCTCTGCGTCGGAGGAAATACAAAAGCTGGTGTCGACCAACTCACCGTTTACTCGCCCTGCAATCGCGGCTTTGGCCAGGCCAGCACCGATAGACGCAGCCACTTGAGCCACCGTAACAGGCAGCTCAAACGAGCGAATTGAACGATCAGGAAGCGTGATCTGGGGCATTGGACTTATGGTGTGTTGGTAGGCGCGATTGGACTCGAACCAACGACCCCCACCATGTCAAGGTGGTGCTCTAACCAGCTGAGCTACGCGCCTGCCGTCAAAAGGCAAGCGGAGAGTCTATCAGCAATCAGGCTAGGACTCAAAGTCATAAAAGGGTCATCGATTCGACACGCTTGTGTCACTCGAGAGGTGGATTCTGAGCGTCCATGACGGCAAACGACCTCATGCATAACGACCCTGTCGCGTTCCACTACCGCGCGATATGGATCTCAGACATCCACCTCGGCACCCCTGGATGCAAAGCCGATTACCTGCTCGACTTCCTTAAACACAACGAGAGCGACGCGCTCTACCTCGTTGGCGACATCATTGATGGCTGGCAGCTGCGAAAGAGCTGGTACTGGAAGCAGAGCCACAACGATGTGGTCCAGAAAGTCCTGCGGAAGGCACGGAAGGGAACCAAGGTGACCTACATTGCGGGCAACCACGACGAGGTCCTTCGCAACTTTCTTGGTATGGCCTTTGGAGACATCGACATCGTCGACGAAGCCGTGCACACCATGAAGGACGGGCGCCGACTCTGGGTGACTCACGGCGATCTCTTCGACGGGGTCGTTCAGCACGCCAAGTGGCTTGCCCACCTCGGGGATGCCGCATACACCTGGCTTCTGGCCATCAACAACCATTACAACCGACTTCGCCATCGGCTTGGCATGGGCTACTGGTCGCTCTCGCAGTACTTGAAGGTCAAAGTAAAAAACGCAGTGAACTTCATCACAGATTTTGAAGAAGCCCTCGTCTCTGAGGCTCGCCGGCGAGGCTACGACGGGGTCGTCTGCGGCCATATTCACAAGGCTGAAATCCGCGAGATCGACGGAGTGCTCTACTGCAATGATGGTGACTGGGTCGAGAGCCTTTCCGCTCTGGTCGAGACGCACACCGGAGAGCTCAAGCTGGTTTTCTGGCCCTACCGATCTGGAATACCCGTAGAGCGACCCGTCGCAACGACAGCACTCGAGCCTGCATGAGGCGGGTGCTAATCGTTACCGATGCCTGGAGCCCACAGGTCAATGGGGTTGTAAGAACCCTACAAGCCACTGGCTCGGAACTCGAGCGGCAGGGCCATATGGTGCGCTTTCTCACACCGGAGGGCCACAAGACCATACCCTGCCCGACCTACCCAGAGATTCGCCTCGCGATGTTCCCGCGCCGCGCACTTGCCAAAGAGATCGAGGCGTTCGATCCCGACGCACTGCACATTGCCACTGAGGGCCCATTAGGATGGGCCGCACGTGCCATTGCACTCGGTCAGGGACTTCGCTTTACGACTGCGTATCACACGCGATTTCCAGAATATGTCCAGGCGCGGACCGGATTGCCTGTATCCGTCAGCGCTGCTGTCCTGCGACACTTTCACAGCCCCTCGGGGGGGGTCATGGTGCCCAGCAAGACCATCATCTCCGAGCTCAACCAGCGTGGCTTTCAAAATCTGCGCCATTGGAGCAGAGGCGTTGACACCACGCTGTTTCGTCCAATGGAGGTTGAGCGACCTAAAGATCCGGTCTTCCTCTATGTCGGTCGTGTGGCTGTTGAGAAAAATATTGAGGCCTTCCTCTCTCTTAAGCTTCCGGGCGAAAAATGGGTCGTGGGCGATGGCCCACAAATGGCAAGTCTGCAGAGCCGCTACCCGACCGTTCAATGGAAAGGTGTTAAGAAGGGGCAAGCGCTCGCGCAGGCCTACAACCAGGCAAGCGTCTTCGTTTTCCCGAGCCGCACAGACACATTCGGACTGGTGATGGCTGAGGCCATGGCCTGTGGAACGCCTGTGGCGGCCTTTCCGGTTGCGGGCCCCCTGGACGTGGTGGGCCCTCATGCTGGCGTCTTGTCAGAAAACCTGGCAGAGGCCGCAACTCAAGCGCTGAGCTGTCGGCGTGACGACGTTCTTAAGTGGGCCCGCCAGTTCACATGGCCCGAGGCTACTCGACAGTTTCAGAGCTACCTGGTGCCCGCATCCCCGTGGAAAGCCCCTGCCCATGCGGATGTCACAGAAAGTTCACGATGAAGAAACCTCTCTTTAATCTGCCCGTCCCACACTGGATGCACGCATTAAGAAGGAAGGATTTCAGAACCATGAATGCACCCTTGGCTGGAAAGCTTCTCGCTCGGACCGAGACGTTCTCGCATCCCGAAACTCTTTCAATGCTTTTGGGCGGGCAGCGAGACGAGCGTTACGCCCTAGGCCTCGCCCGTAACCTTGACGACCTGCGAGATGCCCAGCGCCTGCGCTACCAGGTCTTCACCGAGGAATACCAGGCAAACATCCAGACCAAGATCCCTGGCGTCGATGAAGATTTCTACGACGCCCATTGCGACCATTTGCTTGTGCGCGACTCCCATACACTCGATGTCGTAGGCACCTACCGCATTCTTCCTCCGAGTGCAGCCCAGCATCTCGGCGGGTACTACTCAGAGTCAGAGTTTTTCATCAATCGGCTCGACGCGCTCCGCCCCTCCATGGTCGAGCTTGGTCGATCCTGTGTGCACCCAGCCCACCGAAATGGGGCGGTCATCATGCTGCTCTGGTCCGGGATTGCCCAGTACATGCGGCATTACGGATTCGAGCATTTGATTGGTTGTGCGTCGGTGAGCATGCGCGACGGCGGTCGGGCTGCAGCATCCATATGGGACAGCCTCTCCCAAAAGGCCTTGGCCGAACCGCAACACCTTGGATTTCCGAAGCATGAACTGCCCCTAGAGCGGCTCGAGCGCGACGAGGCTGCGGCGGAGCCGCCGCTGATTAAAGGCTATGTCCGAGTGGGTGCAAAGGTCTGCTCCGCGCCGTCTTGGGATCCTGACTTCAACACTGCAGACTTCCTCATGCTGCTGTCACTGAGCCAGATGAACCCCAAATACGCTCGGCATTTCGGCTTGGCTCGCACTCGGACTTAATGCATAGGACGCCACGTCATGCTCGCTAAATTCATCCAGCTCTGGCGCTCTCTAGACGACCTCGAGTTCAACCCCTACTTTTCGCCATTCTGAGCACTCCTGCTCCAGGCTGTGGCGTGTCAGCGGGTGGCGCTTGAGCCACTCGGGGTCAATGCTGATCGCAAGCTTACGACCGCGTTGTCCAACCGAGATCTTTGGCAACTTTGACTTGGCTCGATTGCGATAAAAAATCGCGGCCAAGCGAATACAGATGAGGGCCAAGCGCACGGGCTCAAGCGCGAGCCCACCCTGCACCTTGGCGAGTTTTCCCACATGACCGAGCACAAAGGTGGACATGATCCGCTGGTCCCTTCTCGAGAAGCCTGGCATATCGGCATTTGAGACGATGTAGGCGGAATGCTTGTGATAGCTGTTGTGAGAAATGGAGTGGCCAACCTCCAACAATTGGCAGGCCCAACCAATGAGCATGGCCATCTCCCGACGCTCCTCTACACTTCCGACCGCAGCTGCATCCCAGAGGGACAACGCCATGGTTGAGACACGCTCAGCCTGTGCAGAATCAACGCCGTATCGATCCATGAACTGCTCTACGGTGTAGAAGCGCATGTCGTCTTTGCGGCCGCGTCCAAGTACGTCGTAGAGCACCCCAAGGCGCAGCGCACCCTCGGAGTAGTGCATCTGCTCGAGTCCGAGCTCTTCAAAGATCGCCAACATGATCGAGAGCCCACCGGGGAGGACTTGGAGCCGCTCGGGCTTCACACCAGGGAACTTTTCTGGTTCCAGCGTGCGCTCACGTATCAGTGCTGCTCGAATCTGCTCCATGCCATCTCGCGTAAGCCCCTGGTGCACCTCCCCCATGGCAATCTGCATCTCTGCAATCGCCTTCGCCGTCCCGGAGGAGCCCACAGCCTCATCCCAGCCCATCTTGCGGTAGGCCTGACTAATCACCTGAATTTCTCGCCGTGCTTCAAGAATGGCCTCTTTGAAGCCACTGCGCGTGACCTCACCACCGGGAAAATAGTCATGGGTGAACCGAATACAGCCCACAAAGACGCTCTCAAGCATCTCGGGGGTGTAATCGGTCCCAATGATGAATTCCGTGGACCCGCCGCCAATATCAACCACCAGCCGACGGCTTCCATCAGCAGCAAGCGAGTGGGCAACACCGTTGTAGATCAACCGCGCCTCTTCTTTGCCGGCAATCACCTCGATCGGGAAGCCAAGCGCGGCCTCACAGGTCTGCAGAAATTCGGGGCCGTTTTTAGCGACTCGGAAGGTGTTGGTCGCCACTGCACGAACATGGTCGGGATGCAAGGCTCTGAGACGCTCACCGAATCGGGCCAAGCAACCGAGTGCGCGGGCTTGCGATGCTGCGTCCAGTCGCTTGTCTGGAGAGAGCCCAGAGGCGAGTCGAACCGCGTCTTTGAGGCTGTCTATGGGGAAGATCTGAGGGCCAACGGGAGTCTGCTCCACGCGCCCGACCAGCAGATGAAACGAGTTCGAACCGAGGTCAACGGCTGCTACGAGGCTGGGGTCTTGGGAGTCCTCTGACTCGAGGATCTGTCCTGGCATGCGCGGATTATAGGCGAGAGCACCCCACGATCAGGGGTGCGTCACAAAAGAGTCACACAAGCTAGCGGCCCCGAGGCCCTAAAAGCAACACGGGAATCAAGCCAACAAGCGCAATCGCAATTGAGGGCCATGCCGCATCCGCGAGACGCTCATCCGCAGCAAGATGATGGGCTGCCACAGCAAGCGTTTCGACATTCATCGGCCGCAGGACCAGGGTAACCGGGAGCTCTTTCACAATATCCACAAACACGAGGAGTCCCGCAACCCAAAGACCCCGCCTCAGCAGCGGGAGGTGCAATCGAGTCAACACTTGGACAACACTCAATCCAAGGCTGCGGGCGGACCAATCGAGACTGGCACGAATACCCGAGAGACTCGTCTCAATGCTAGAGAACCCCACCGTAAAAAAGCGGGTGAGGTATCCGCCCAGTACCAAAGCACTGGTTGTGGTGAGTGTCATACGCCAGTCAAACCAGCTCGACATGAGCGCGGTGGTGAGCGCTGAAAGCGCAAGCAGGCCAACTGCCACAACGAGCCCAGGGACAGCATACCCAGAGGACGCCCAGCGAACAGCCTGAGCCAGCCAGCCGCGAGGCCAGAGCCTTGAGCCATAGGCCAACACGAGTGCAATCGGCAGAATGATCAAGAGCCCATACACTCCATAGAGCCCAGTCTGAAATGCCTGCTGCAGCAAATTACTCCAACTCGCCTGGGCCTGCGCCTCGAGGGCGGCCCTCACGAGAAGCAGGGTAGGCACGAAGAATCCAAGCACCCCCGAGATTCCACACACCATCGGGACCCAGAACCTCGCGACGCCCTTGAGTGCGATGCGCTGACTGGACTGCGCGCTCAGTGTCCCATACTGAGCCCTGCCGCGACTGTGCCGCTCAATCGAGAGCAGCGTCACGGCGAACGCAAGCATGATCAGACCCAGGAAGGCTGCGCCATTTCGGTCGCCATAGTTAAACCAGGTTTTAAATAGGCCTGTAGACAGTGTCTGGACGGAGAAAAAGGCAACCGTCCCGTAGTCCGCCAGCGATTCCATGACCACCAATGCACCCCCGGCAACGAGGGCGGGACGCGCAAGCGGGAGGGCCAATCGAAAGAAGACCTCTCTGCGGCTAAGTCCCAGCGAGCGTCCAGCTTCAAGAAGGCTGCCTTGCCCGTCCTCAAAGGCGGTGCGCACTAAAAGATAAATATAGGGGCTAAGCGCAATGCCCAGTATGAGGCTTGCTCCCCAGAGCGATCGGATCTCCGGCCAGGGGATGGGGCTCAAGGCGGGTCGAATCCCTGATGCGATCCACCCCGAGTAGTCCAGCGCATCAGTCAATGCATAGGCCACGACATAAGCTGGAATGGCCATAGGCAGGACTGGAAACCACTGCAGCAAAGCGCGCCCAGAAAATTGGTACTGAGTCAGAAACCATGCCGGGGCAACCCCAAAAACAAGAGCAACCAACAGGGCCCCAAGGCAGAGCATCAGGCTGTTGAGCAGATAGACCGGCAAAACAGAGGACGCCATGGACTGCAGTGCGGACACATCGGTCCAGGCAAGCAGCCCAAAGCCCATAACCGCGCCCAGTGGAAGCGCGATCGCCACCAAGAAGACAACACAGACCAGCGCGAGAAGGGCTTGGCGAGACATAAACCGGAACTATACTCAGTCTCATGTCCAGTGCCCTTCAGATCGACGCCCTTGGCGTGCGTTACCCCGGCGGAACCGAGGCGGTCCGTGGCCTCTCCCTAGACCTTGCCGCCGGTGAGATTGCCTGCCTGCTTGGGCCTTCAGGCTGCGGTAAGAGCAGCCTACTGCGTGCCATTGCCGGATTTGTGCAGCCCCACGTCGGTCGCATCCAGCTCGGTGGTCGCGAGCTCGTGAATGGGACCAGCACATTTCTGCCCCCAGAGCTGCGTGGCGTTGGCATGGTGTTTCAGGACTATGCGCTCTTTCCTCACCTGACCGTGCTCCAAAACGTCATGTTCGGACTCACGGGAGGGCGCCCTGTGCGCGCGACTGAGAAAGACCTCTCGCGAGCGACTGAGCTTCTCTCCCTAACCGGGCTTACTGCGCTCAGAGACCGTTTTCCGCATGAGCTCTCTGGTGGTCAAGCGCAACGGGTGGCCCTCGCACGCGCGCTTGCGCCAAGGCCCTCGCTTATCCTGCTTGATGAGCCCTTTTCCAGTCTCGATCACAGCCTTCGCGTGCGGCTTGCTCGAGAGGTGCGCGACATTTTAAAGGCATCGGGCACCACGGCCATTATGGTGACGCATGACCAGACCGAGGCCTTTGCGATGGGTGATCGGCTCGGGGTGATGTTCGAGGGACAGCTCGTGCAGTGGGACAGCCCCTACGCGGTGTACCACCAGCCCTGCACGCCTGAGGTTGCTCAGTTCATCGGGGAGGGAGCGCTGATCAGCGGCGTTCAGCGCGGACACGAGGTCACCACCCCACTCGGCACGCTTCCACTCGCTGCATGCTGCTGTAACGCTGCGGATGACCCGCGCGAAGTCCGGGTGCTTCTCAGGCCAGATGACATCGTTCACGACGATTCAAGTCCCCTGCAGGCCGAGGTCTTAGAGAAACGGTTTCGGGGCGCAGACTTTCTCTACACACTCCGGCTCTCCAATGGGGAGCAGGTGCTCTCGCTCGTCCCCAGTCACCACGACCACCCTATGCATGCCCCAATTGGCATCCGCTTAGAGGCAGACCACGTGATTACCTTTCGCGATACTGCCGTCTCTCCTACGGCTTTTGCGTTGGACCAGGGGTAGCCGTGGCTGGTGAAGCAGCAGCCGGGGTAGGCGCAGCCGGAGCGGCGGCGTCGGAAGCGGGTGCTGCTGGAGTGACGGGCCGGTTCGCGCACTCACTCATCATCTGGACCTGCTTTCCAGCGGCGCGCATGCCGGCCTGCGCTGCGCATGTCGCAGAGAGCCGGCTTTCAATATCCATGATCTTGAGCGCCTCCTCAAAGGCCTCCGTCACGCTCGGATCCGTTGGGCCCTTCACCAACATCCGCAAAGCGCCAAGGCCAAGCTTTCGCTCCGCAGAGGGAGCCTTGGCAGCCTTGTCCAGCGCCTCTACCTCGCCGAGTACCAAGCCCCCGCCAAAGGCCTCGCGAGCAGCATCGAGCTGCTCGGCTTTCTGACGCATGACCGCTACGGGAGTCTGGCCATCGGGCCCCGGCTTGGTGTAGAGCTCAAGCTCAGCCTTGAGTTTGGTGAGCTCCTCTTGGACTGTCGCAAGCTCCGCAGCAGATTTTGAGGCCTCCTGCCACTGCCAGTAGGCTGCACCGCCCCCCCCTGCCGCAAGCAGAAAGAGCACCACCATGAGAATGATCTTTTTCATGTGAAGTAGGTTCGGTCAGAGGTCAGGAGTCTTGAGCGCGACTGCGTGACTCACCCATGGATCACTGAGTCCTGGCTTGAGGTGAACAGACAAAAATGCAGGCTCATCTTGAGGAGAGCCCCGATTCTGGCGGCTGTAGGTGAGGCTGTAGGGGTATGCCGTGCTTGGCCCGATCCAGACAGGAATGTGATTCAAATGACTGGAGGCCGCGCGATGAACATGCCCATGGATGATGAGCTCAACCGGCGTCGAAGCTGCGTGCCGTTGAATGATCTGAGCCATACGGTCTGGGCGCTCGAGGCGCATGGCATCGAAGACCGCATTGCCGATGGGCAACGTGGGGTGGTGAACGACCAAGACGGTGGGCCGCCCCGCCTGCGCAAGCGTCTGTGAGAGCCACTCCAGCCGGTGCTCACAGAGAAGCCCGCCATCCAATCCGGCCTCTAGGCTGTCAAGCACAATCAACTGGCGCCCACCGGGAATAGGCTGCGCATACTGCACCCAACCAAGGGCTTGTGCCGAGGCTATGCCCGGATAGTCATTAAAGACCTCAAAAAAAGGGTCCCGTGCGTCGTGATTCCCAAGCGCCAGGTAAACCGGCATCACCGCATGCAACGGATCAAGAAGCACTCGAAGCCGCTCATATTCGCGCTTGGTTCCGCGGTCCACCAGGTCGCCTGAGACCACGCATCCGCTCACGGGAAGATCGACGGACAGAAGCCATGTCACTGCCGACGCGAGACGCGCTGCGCTATCGATTCCATTGCCCAGGGGCTCACTTGCTGTGATGTGGGTATCGGAGAGTTGAGCCAAACAGGGCCATTCTTGACGCATCACCTTCACTCCTTCAATCTCTGCACATGAGCGATTTTGCACCGGTGATTGTGATCGAAGGATTACTCGCATTTGGCGGGGTGCTGGTGCTGTATTGGATGCATCTGCGCGAGATGCGCAAGATTCGAGAAGAGAAGGAACGCAGAGCCCGAGAAGAGGCCCCACCTCCCAAGGTGTAAAATTTCGACTACTGCGGGCGTCGTTCAATGGCAGGACCTGAGCTTCCCAAGCTCAAGACGTGGGTTCGATTCCCATCGCCCGCTCCACAAAATGAGTTCTGCACAGCACTCAAGATTTCGCGCAGACGCCCGAACCATGAGGAAGGAAGAAACCCAATTCTCTGGAGATTGCCGTGGTTACCCGCCTAATTGCCATAATCATGCTGCCCCCGCTCATTGCGGCGCTTATCACCATGATGCTCATGGCACCGAACGGTCCAGTCAACGCCAAGTTCATCGTCTTTATGCTCATGCTGGTCATTCTCACCATGACCTTAAAAAGCATCGATCTGTACAGAGAAGGCAAACGGGTTCAGAGAAAGATCGTCAAGCTCGGCAAGCCAAAAGTGGCATCAGACTTAGGCCGCACCCTAGCGCTCGGCCTCTCAGGCACGCTCGTCCTAACCATGCTTGGCGCAGGCGTTATCGCGCCGCAGTTGTACTACACAATGGACCTCATGAGCCTCATTGCCATGATCCTTGTGGTGCTCATGCTGAGCACGACCATCTGGTACGGAGTTTTTCCCAAGCCACAGAAGCCAAAGCCTCAGCCAGCAATTGCCGCTCAGACTGCTGGCTTGGTTACTCTCATTGACGGCCGCACCGTTCCCGCAGACTCTCCAGAGGCTCAGAACCCAGCGCTCACCGCCACTCCCTTGCTGGCTGCTCCAGCCTCAGACATTCAAATTGATGACGACGAGGACATTTTGGAGATTGAGGAGGGCGAGAGCATCGAGGAGATCAAAAAGCGACTCAAACCTAAGAAACCCAAACTAGACCTCGCCCTCTTGGACTCAGGTAATTCCTACGACGATAAGGTTGCTCTTTTGAGATTCCTAGTCTCAGAGGACCAACAACGTGTATCTCAAGCCCTCAAAGGGATGATGTCACCCAGGAAGTGATCGGAAAGCGCGCGGGTATGGGGGATCAGGGACGTTGTGTTTGGACACAGCCCGCAACCTCCAGGGCTCGCGAGAGAGCCTCCTCGGGGGTGTCGGCATTGGCCAGTGCCACACCCATGCGCCGCTTCACATAAGACTGCGGTTTGCCAAAAAGGCGCAGATCCGACTCGGGTACTGCAAGCGCCTGATCAATCCCCTCATAACAAAGGTCCGTGGCGTCCTGTCCGCCATAAATCACCGCGGAGGCGCCTGGGCGACGCAGTGAGGTGTCAACGGGCAGGCCCAGAATAGCGCGCGCATGCAGCTCGAACTCACTTAAGCGTTGCGTGCAGAGCGTGACCATACCGGTGTCGTGTGGTCGCGGGCTGACCTCACTGAACCAGACTTCATCGCCGCGAACAAACAATTCGACACCAAAGATCCCCTGCCCGCCCAGCCCTTCAACGATGCGACGCGCAATGGCCTGAGCGCGTTCCAGTGCCGCGGCTGACATGCGCTGCGGCTGCCAGCTCTCCACGTAATCACCCTCAACCTGTCGATGGCCCACCGGCTCGCAAAACTGTATGGAGGGCTGACCATTCGAATCCAGGCTCCTCACGGTGAGGAGCGTAATTTCAAATTCAAACTCGATGGCTCCTTCCACAATCACGCGTTGAAGATCCACCCGCGCGGCCTCCTTGGCTTTTGACCACGCCATGGGGGCCTGTTCTGCAGCTGTAAGCCTTGACTGGCCCTTGCCCGATGAGGACATGATGGGCTTGACGAAACAGGGGTACCCCAGAGCATCGGCAGCGGACTGAACCTCTTCAAGGGTTGAGGCGAAGCAATACGGAGAGGTAGGAAGGCCCAACGTCTCTGCTGCGAACCTGCGAATGCCCTCGCGATTCATGGTGAGAAAAGCGGCCTGGGCTGTCGGGGTGACCTGATACCCTTCGGCCTCCATTGCAATTAAGACTTGGGTCGCAATGGCCTCAATCTCGGGAATGATGTGGTGCGGCCGCTCGGATACGATGAGCGTCCGCAGGGCGCTCGCGTCCGTCATGTCGATCACATAGCTGCGATGCGCAACCTGGTGAGCAGGGGCATTGGCATAGCGATCGACGGCAATCACCTCGACGCCGAGTCGCTGAAGGGCAATAACAACCTCTTTGCCAAGCTCTCCTGAGCCCAGCAGCATGACGCGGGTCGCGCTTGGACGACCCGGAGTACCCAACACCACCGACATGGCAACTCCTTCGTAATCAGCCAAACAACCCAAGCCCAGCCCAGATCGCTAGCCCCAAAAGCACCAAAAACCACCACATCTGTGTCGACATAACAGGCGTGCGCTGCACCTCGGGCGCGCGCTGCGGCTCATCGGAATGCTCTGACGCCGCAGCGACACGGCTCGCGAGCGCGGTCTCAAACTTCTTGAAGAAGTCTTCGGCAAGCGACTTGGCTGCGCCGTCGATGAGGCGCTGGCCAAGCTGAGCGAGCTTGCCTCCAATCTGAGAGTGCACGGAGTAGTGCATTAAGGTTCCGTTCTCAACCGGTTCAAGTGTGACCCTCGACTCGCCCTTTCCAAAGCCAGCCACTCCACCCTGTGCTTCGAAAACCAAGGTGTAGGCCTTAGGAGCATCAACGTCCTGAAGCGTGACAGTCCCTTTGAATTTTGCAGCAACTGGCCCAATGCGAATCGCGACCGTGAAGGCATATCCGCTATCGCTCGGCTCCAGCGTCTCGCAACCGGGAATGCATTGCTTGAGCACGTCAGCATCATTAAGAGCCTCCCAGGCCTGAGCCTGTGTGGCCCCCAGCAGTCTCTCGCCAGTCATTTGCATGTCTGTTCGCCTTTCAGTGCGTATGGACCTAAGCCTGTCGCATGAGCCGCTGGATAGAACCGGCCAATGCCTCGAGGTGGGACAAATTATGGATGGGGAGGCTAGCATGAACCTTCTTGTTCAAGACCTGCGCCCCGGCGGCCAGAGGCTCATAGCCCTCATAACGCAGCAGCGGATTCAGCCAGAGTATGCGTCGCGTCTGGGCCTTTAACCAGTCGAGTTCCCGCTCCAGTCGCTCTGGCTTTCCCATATCGAGTCCGTCGGTCACCATAAGCACAACCGTTCTGCGGCCGACCAGCTGCCGACGGTGTTGCTCGCGCAGGGTTTCGAGAGAAGCCGCCAAGCGTGTGCCGCTGGCGTAATCGCGAATGATCACGTTCGCCTGCTCAAACATAAGGTCCGCGTCTCTCAAGCGAAATGCCTCGTTCAAATCGGACAATCGCGATCCAAAGCAGTAAACCGCCCGAGGAACATCTGCAGTGGCATGATGCAAAAAGGCCAGCAACAGCCTGGCATAGCGCTCCATAGACCCTGAGATGTCGACCAGAAGTAGCAGAGGCAAAGGCACCTGCCTGCGCTTGCGCCAGCGTAAATCAACCCATTCGCCTCCACAGGTCATGGCCTGATGCGTGCTCCCTGGCCAATCCAGCCGCCCCCCGCGCCCCCCCGCACGTGTGCGACGTGACTGGGTCGTGGGCATTTCCATTGGAATCCGGCGCACCAGCTGTTCAACCAGCTTGAGCTCGCTGGCGGACAACGCGGAGAAGTCTGCATTCTTGAGCCGCTCCCCTGCGCCCATGCTCATGGCCGCATCCCACTTCACCTCGTGCTCTTGTGCCTTCTTTTGTTGCGAGGCGGGTGGCGGAGGGACGGTCAGTGCCTCTTGAGCGCGTGGCTTTCGAGCGGTCGGAGGCGTCTCGCCTTGCGCCTTGGGTAACAGCTGAGCCATCAGCTGCTTGGTCACCTCAGGGTTGCGAAAGAGCGCCTCGAAGAGCTGATTAAACACCTCGCGATCTTGGCTGCGAGAGACCATCACGGACTCTAATGCCGCCTTGAGGTCCTCTCTGCGGTCAATGCCAACCAGCTCTGCCGCCCGGACCGCAAGCATGATGCGACTGGCATCAACTGGCATGCCCGCGCGCCTGAGCATGCGCCCGAACCCTAGGAGATTCTCGGTTAGCTTGCCGGATCGCGCGTCGCCCAGCATGGCAGAGCTAAAGGGTTGGCTCGGGAGCGAGAAGCTTATCGAGCATCGGTGTGAGCGCTGCCACGTCCTCCCGATGCTTAAAGAGCACACCCGCTGTGGTCTGAACCACCTCCGGATCGAGCACGAGCGTGTCGAGCGCGACCAGTGCCTTCGCCCACTCCACACTCTCGGCGAGGCCCGGCTTACGCTGAAAGGCATCCGCAAATGGATGGCCACGAAGTCGCGAAACAAAGAGCGCCACTTGTTCAGTCAATCCCTCTGGCGCCGCAGGCACCTTCGACTTGAGAATGGTGAGTTCACGATCACGATCGGGGAAATCAAGCCAGTGAAACAGGCATCGGCGCTTGACCGCCTCATTCAAATCGCGTGTGCGGTTACTGGTAAGAATGGTGAGCGGTGTGGCTCGCGCCCGAATGGTGCCAAGTTCGGGAATAGTGACCTGGTACTCGCCGAGATACTCGAGCAAAAAGGCCTCAAAGGGCTCGTCAGCACGATCGACTTCATCGATCAGCAGCACGGCACCGGGTCGGGGGCTCTCAATCGCCTGCAGCAGCGGCCGGCGAACAAGATACTTGGCCTGATAGACCTCCTTCTCGAGTTCATCCGACGACACACGACTCTGAGCAGCACGCATGTGTATGAGCTGCGCGGCGTGATTCCACTCATAGAGTGCTTCGCGCAACTCGAGCCCGTCGTAGCACTGCAGTCGGATCAGCTCCCTGCCCAATAACGCACTGAGAGCCTTGGCGAGCTCTGTCTTTCCAACACCGGGATCCCCCTCGAGCAACAGTGGCCTTCCGAGCTTGAGGGCCAAAAAAACCGCCGTGGCAAGACGACGGTCGGCAAAGTAGCCCACCGACTGCAGTCCTTCAAGGACCGCGTCGGTGGAGTCTAGGCTGGGACGCTCATGAGCGAACCGATAGGTGGGCGCAGAGGCGGTGTTATCCAAGCGCCTGCTCAACCGCCCGCTGCGTTTGGATCCGAATCAGTTGCGCACGATACTCAGCCGAGGCATGCAGGTCACTGTTAAGGTCTGAGGCATCGATCTGCACGTTCTCTAAAGCAGCCGCAGAGAATGACGCGGTGAGCGCTGCCTCAAGACCGGCGTGGCGAAACACACCGTTTGCCGCACCCGTAACCGCAACCCGAACCCCAGCAGCAGTCTGCGCGACGAACACACCGACAACGGCATAACGCGAGGCGGGCTGCTTGAACTTTGCATATCCGGAGCGTTGCGCCATGGGGAACTGCACAGCGGTGATCAGCTCACCGGGCTCGAGTGCAGTGGCATACATGCCTTGGAAGAAATCCTCAGCTGCAATGCTGCGCTGATTGGTTACAACCGTGGCGCCAAGGGCCAAAAGTGCACTGGGGTAGCAGGCCGATGGGTCGTTGTTGGCTACGGAACCTCCAATGGTGCCCATGGCGCGGACTTGACGATCGCCAATACCGCCGGCGAGGGTTGCAAGCGCTGGAATCTTGCTGCGAACCAAGGCACTTGACGCAACAGCCGCGTGCCGGGTCATGGCGCCAATACGTAAGGACCCGTTCGTCTCGGAAATACCCGCCATGTCCGGCAGACCAGCCAGGTCCACAAGTGACTCAGGCTGAATAAGGCGCTGCTTCATGGACGCCAACAGCGTCTGGCCACCGGCTAGGGCCTGGGCACCTGAAGCAATCAGGCCAGTTGCCTGTGAGAGTGTTGTCGGTTTTTGATAGTCGAAGCGATACATGTATTTATCCTCTCGCCATTTTAATGGCCTCCCACACGCGGTGGGATGTGGCCGGCATGTCCAAGTCCTTCACACCCAGCGGTGCGAGGGCGTCGAGCACAGCATTCATGACAGCAGGAGGGGATCCGATTGCACCCGCTTCGCCGCAGCCCTTCGTCCCCAGCGGGTTCGTCGTGCAAGGTGTGCAGACATGCGCAATCTGGAAGTTGGGCAGATCGTCGGCGCGTGGCATGGCGTAGTCCATGAAAGAGCCGGTCAACAGCTGCCCCGTCTCACGGTCATAGACACAGTTCTCCAGCAAGGCCTGACCAATACCCTGCGCCAAACCGCCATGGACCTGACCTTCCACAATCATCGGGTTGATGATGACCCCAAAGTCGTCGACAGCAGTGAACCGATCGATGCGCACCTCACCTGTCTTCGGATTGATCTCAACCTCGCAGATGTAGGTGCCCGACGGGTAGGTGAAGTTGGTGGGATCGTAGAACGCTGTCTCGTTGAGCCCTGGTTCCAGCTTGTCGAGTGGATAGTTGTGCGGGACATAGGCTGTCAACGCAATCTGTGCGAATGGAACCTTCTTGTCGGTTCCCTTCACCACAAACTCTCCGTTGCTGAAGTCAATATCCGTGTCATTGGCCTCAAGCAGATGGGCAGCAATCTTTTTGGCTTTTGCCTCAATCTTGTCGAGTGCGCGCATGATTGCGGAGCCACCAACCGAAATAGACCGAGACCCGTAAGTGCCCATACCAAAGGGCACCCGGCCAGTGTCTCCGTGAACGATGTCCACGTTCTCGACTGGGATGCCTAGGCGCGCTGCAACGACTTGGGCAAATGTGGTCTCGTGACCTTGGCCATGGCTATGGGAACCGGTAAACACGGTCACGCTCCCGGTGGGATGCACCCTCACCTCCCCGCACTCAAACAGTCCTGCTCGTGCGCCCAATGCACCTGCAATATTCGAAGGCGCCAGACCACAGGCCTCGATATAGCTCGAGTAGCCAAGCCCCCTCACCATGCCTTTGGCTTCACTCGCCGCTCGACGAGCAGCAAAGCCAGCGACATCCGCGAGTTCATTGGCCTTGTCGAGGCACTGGTTGTAGTCACCCGTGTCGTATTGGAGGGCTACTGGAGTCTGATAGGGGAACTGGGTAATAAAGTTGCGGCGACGAATCTCGTCCTGCGAGAGGCCAAGCTCCCACCCAGCCCGACTCACAATGCGCTCGAGCAGATAGGTCGCCTCAGGACGACCAGCGCCGCGGTAGGCATCAACAGGTGCTGTATTCGTAAACCAGGCATCGACCTCCACGTAGATCTGGGGCGTGGTGTACTGCCCCGCTAACAAGGTCGCGTAGAGAATCGTTGGAATGGCAGTGGAGAATGTTGAAAGATAGGCACCCAGGTTCGCGTCGGTCTTCACCCGAAACGCGAGGAAGCGGCCGTCCTTGTCCATAGCCAGCTCTGCGTGAGTCACATGGTCGCGACCGTGGGCATCAGACAGGAATGCTTCGTTTCGGTCCGCCGTCCACTTGACGGTCTTGTTGAGCTTCTTTGCCGCCCACGTAACGCATACGTCCTCGGCGTAAAGATAGATTTTTGAACCAAAGCCACCGCCGACATCGGGCGCGATGACCCGAACCTTGTGCTCTGGCAGGCCCATGACAAAAGCCGTGAGCAACAGACGCTCGACATGGGGGTTCTGGTTTGCGACATAGAGCGTGTACTCGTCGCTTGCGCGGTTGTAGCAGCCGATTGCAGCGCGGGGCTCGAGCGCGTTAGGGATAAGCCGGTTGTTCACCAGGTCGATCTTGGTGACATGAGCTGCGTTCGCAAATGCTGCATCGACCTGCGCTTGATCGCCAATCGCCCACTTGTAGCAATGATTGTCGGGCGCCTGATCGTGGATCGACGGGGCCCCGGCGGCCTTGGCATCTCGAACGTCCACGACTGCATGCAAGGCCTCGTAGTCCACCTCGACCAACTCTGCCGCATTACGGGCCTGGTCGAGCGTCTCTGCGATGACCATGGCGACATGGTCGCCCACGTACCGCACTTTTCCTTGCGCAAGGATGGGGTGTGGGGGCTCTTTCATGGGCTCACCGTTGGTGCTGGTGATCAACCAGCCGCAGGGAAGACCACCCACCTTGTCGGCTGCAACATCCTCGCCGTCGAAGACTGCGATCACCCCAGGGGCAGCAAGTGCAGCCGCCTTCGAGATGCTGCGAATCCGTGCATGCGCATGAGGCGAGCGGACAAAGACGGCATACGTCATGTCAGCAAGCTTCACGTCATCGGTGTACTGACCCGCACCGGTTAGAAAACGAAGGTCTTCCTTGCGAAGGACGGACTCCCCAATGTGGGGCAGCGAGGCAAAATCTTGAGCACCCATTCTGTTCTCTCCTTGGTTACGCTGCAGCCATAGCCTTCGCACCCTGCGCGACGGCCTTGACAATGTTTTGATATCCAGTGCATCGGCAGATGTTGCCCTCGAGCAGATCGCGAATCTCTTGCTCGGAAGCGCCTGGGTTTTTCTGGCAGAGGTCGATTGCGCTCATGACCATGCCTGGGGTGCAAAAGCCGCATTGAAGGCCATGGCACTCTTTAAAAGCAGCCTGCATCGGGTGTAGCGTGCCGTCGGCGGCGGCAAGGCCCTCAATCGTCTGTACGGATGCACCCTCCGCTTGAGCCAACAACATGTTGCAGCTCTTTACGGCATTGCCGTTGACCAGCACTGTGCACGCACCGCACTGTGCTGTATCGCAGCCAACATGAGCGCCCGTGAGCCTCAAGTGCTCACGCAGGGCTTGAATCAAAAGGGTCTGGGGTTCTGCTGCAACGGTTACGGCCTTGCCATTAACGGTGAGTGAGACCTGCATGAGCGGCTGCCTCCTGTGGGGTGTGGGATATCAACCCCATGACCATAGGATGCCGCCGAGGGATCACCTACTGGGGAAAGCCCGAGGTATTCATTCGCCGGCGCGCATGGGCTGCAACACCGTCCTTGAGGGCTTCTCGAATGGGAAGCGCCATGCCCTGAATGGCGAGGCCCAGAAATCCTCGTTCGGCGAGCGAGACGGGTCCGAGAAGCATGATCTGACGGGCCCAAGGCGGCAGGTCGGCGAGTGCAGAGCGGTAAAAGACACGCAGCATGGGCCGCTGGCTCATGGGAGCGGGAAATGACTCGAGCAACCTGAGAACGCTCTGGGCCCGAGCACCAAAGACGAGCTCCGACCGAAACGCAGCCAAAGCAGCCTCAACACCCGCGCGCGTTGTGGGGAGATTGGGAGCACCGAGCAGCCCTCCGAGGACAGCCATCTCGGCAAAGTACTGATCTTGCTCTTGCTGAGAACAATGAGGGTTCACGTATCGAACGTAGGCCGTAAGAAAGCTCCAGCATTCAGTGAGGTGGACCCATGTGAGCAGGTGGGGGTCTCTGGCTGCATACGGTCGCCCATGCTCATCTAGGCCCTGAACGGCAGCGTGGATTCGGTTGACACGATCAATGGAGGCAAGCGCCATCTCTCGCCCCCCATAGGTGGTCGCAGCAACGAATCCTGCTGTTCTGGCCAGTCGGCCCTGAAGGTCTTGCCGAAAGCTTGAGTGATCCCACACCCCAGCCAGTGCACCAGGATGCAAGGCTTGGAGCAGAAGGGCTCGAATACCGCCCACCATCATGCTGGTGAAATCCGCGTGGACCAGCCACGCACTGGAACGAGGGCCAAAGAGGCCAGGATCGCCCTTCGGCTCTAAATACGCAATGGGTGGCCCCTTGCTTCCCACGATTCTGCGAATCGTGCTCCTGAGCGGAGCCCAAGGGTCAAGGCTCATGTTGTCGGTTATTTCTTCTTTTGCTTTTCTTCGTCGCTGCCGCTGGGGATCATGGCCTCTACGACGGCGCCGGTCGCCTTCACCCCAACTCCGACCACGGTAGCGGTTGCCGTCACGGCGGCATCGGCCACAGCCACCACTGCACAACCTTGTAGCATCACGCCAACAACGATCATGATCCCAAGCGTCACAACACGCGGATTTTTCACCAGATTTTCTCCAAGTCCTGTAGGATGTCGTGCAGCGCACAACGATGCGCCATCTTAATCCTGCTGCCCTCTGTTCGGAAGTTGGTCCCGACAGCAACATCAGATCCATCGGGCGGCTCTAATTGAAAGCCACCCTTGACGAAATTTACTGATCTCGGGCTCGCAGAGCCCATTCTGAAGTCCATTCAAACAGAGGGTTACGATACCCCCACCCCTATTCAGGCGCAGGTCATTCCACTCATGCTTGCAGGTCAAGACGTGTTGGGCATTGCCCAGACTGGCACGGGCAAGACCGCCGCTTTTGTGCTGCCCCTGCTCCACAAGCTCGAGTCCCAACGCAAAACGCCTCTTCAGCCACGCATGCCCAAGAGCTGCAAGGCACTCATTCTTGCACCCACACGCGAGCTTGCCAGTCAAATTCTGGAAAGCGTGCGCACCTATGGTCGGCATCTCCACCTCACCAGCGCGCTCGTGGTAGGCGGAGCCAATCCATCCCCCCAGATTCGTGCCCTTTCCCAAGGCCTCGACATTCTGGTGGCAACACCCGGTAGGCTGCTTGATCACCTGCAGGCAAAGCACGCAAGGCTGGACCAAACCCATACCATCATCCTCGACGAAGCGGACCAGATGATGGATCTGGGCTTTATGCCCGCCATTCGCGATCTCCTAGCCCGACTGCCAAAGTCGCGTCAGACCCTTTTGCTATCAGCCACCATGCCAACGGATATTCGTCGCTTGGCAGACGAGTTTTTGCAGAACCCAGCAGAGGTTTCTGTGGCTCAGCACTCAAAGCCCATCGAGCGGATTGCGCAGCACCTCATCATGGTCGACCCAGGCAAGAAACCAGATGCGTTGCTCGACCTGCTTGCTGCCCCAGAGGTAGAGCAAGCCATTGTTTTTACGCGGACCAAACATGGGGCAGACCGTGTGCAGAAGCACATTCGAGATCATGGCCACTTTGCGGTGTCTATACACGGCGACAAAACACAGGGGCAGCGAGATCGCGCGCTCGCAGCATTCCGAACCGGCAAAATGCGAGTCCTCGTGGCCACCGACGTTGCGGCCCGGGGTATCGACATCGACACCGTCACCCATGTTGTGAACTACGACATGCCCATCATTCCTGAGGCGTATGTCCACCGCATTGGGCGAACCGGGCGTGCGGGCCGAAGTGGGACTGCCTATTCGCTCTGCGAGCCCAGTGAGATTGGCCTTGCCATTCAGATTGAAAGGCTCACGGGTCAAACGCTACTTCCCGAAGGCGTGCGCCGGCAGCGCCCTGGTGGACCACGCCCCGGAAACCGGCCAGGCGGAAAGCCCGCCCAGCGGCCGAGTGGTGCCCGCCCAAGTGGCCCTCGCCCCCATGCACCCAAACCCTCTAGCGGCAAGCCCGCTGGTGCAAAGCCGTTCTCAGCCAAGCCCGCATCGTCGTCAAAGCCCGCATCGTCGTCAAAGCCCACATCGTCGTCAAAGCCCACTGCGAGCCGACCTGCTGGTGGTGCTAAGCCGGCTGCCAACGGTTCAAAATATAGCCATGGAAAGCGTACCAACTCCCCTCAGCGCTGAGCTGCGCACCTCGCTACCCCTTTTTCCGCTGCAGCATGGGCTCTTTCCCGACGGGCTCATGTCGCTCCAGATCTTTGAGGTGCGTTACCTCGATATGGTCAAGAAGGCTGTTGCCAACAAGACCCCTTTCGGGATCATTGGCATTGAAACCGGTCACGAGGTAAACCGACCGGGCGAGTCCCTTCGCTTGCGACCCATCGGCTGCCTTGCTGAAATCATCGAGCACGACATGCTGCAACCCGCGCTCTATTTCATTCGAATTCGTGGTTCGGGGCGATTCCGTCTCACTCAGGCTGAGCAAGGGCGATATGGGCTCTGGCTGGGTCAGGTAGAGCCGCTGGACCCAGACCCAGCGATTGCCATTCCCGATTCACTTCAGCCGCTTGCGAACCGACTGGGGCGGCTCATTGCCGATCTTCAGCGCAAGCGCGTACCCGCTGCCCAAATGCCCATACTGGCGCCCTACCGACTCGATGAGTGCGGGTGGGTGGCCAATCGGTGGGCCGAGCTCATGCCGCTCACGCCTGCAGAGCAGCAATCTCTCCTTGACTGCCACGACCCTCTTGAGCGTTTGGTGAATCTGGGAAAGCTTGCCCCCGGCCTCTTCGAAGCCTTCGACACCTAAAGCCCATGTCACTCTTGGTTATGTCCGATGCGCAGTTGGCCTTCGGGCACCTTCCCCTCTTGGACCATACTGGGTTTGCTCTCGAGTCGGGCGAGCGACTCGGACTGATCGGGCGAAATGGCACCGGCAAATCGAGTCTGCTTAAAATTCTTGCGGGTCTCTCAAAGCTAGACGACGGAAGTCTTCAGATGCAGCAGGGCCTTCACATGACGTATGTGGCCCAGGAGCCAATGCTCAATCCCGATCACAGCGTATTCGACGCGGTTGCCGAGGGCCTCTCAGACGTGCAGCGCTTGCGAAAGCGCTACGAGGAACTTGCACTTGATCCCGATGCCCATGAGGCGCTTGACGCCATTCAGAGCGAGCTCGATGCGCGAGGAGGTTGGTCCTGGGAGCAGCGCGTGCAGGAAACACTCGACCGACTCGGCCTCGAAGGAGACTCCCTTGTCGGGCAACTCTCGGGCGGCCAACGCAAGCGCGTTGCCCTGGCACAAGCCCTGGTCACCCAGCCCGATGTCTTGCTCCTCGATGAGCCCACCAACCACCTCGATATCCAATCGATCGAGTGGCTCGAGTCTCTGCTCTGCAGTCATCGGGGTGCCATGGTCATGATTACCCACGATCGGCGATTCCTAGACGCAGTCTGCACAGGAATACTTGAGCTCGACCGTGGGCAGCTGCAGCGCTACCCGGGTCGCTTCAGTGAGTATCTGGTCCAGAAGGAGCAGGCGCTCGAATCTGAATCACTTGCCAACGCCAGAGCAGACAAGCTCCTCGCCCAAGAAGAGGTCTGGTCCAGAAAAGGGGTTGAGGCCCGAAGAACGAAGTCAGTGGGCCGATTGGCGCGCCTCGAGCAGCTTCGTGAGGCGCGGGCAGCAAGGCGCGAGGTCATGGGCCAGGTGCAGCTCTCTGTCGCGAGCGGTGAACGCAGTGGCAAGATCGTGTCACGGCTATCCAATGTAGACAAATCTTTCGGGTCGAAAACCATTCTTCAGGATTTGAGCTTCACTGTGCTGAGGGGTGACAAGATTGGGCTCATCGGACCAAACGGCGTGGGCAAATCGACCTTGCTCAAGATCATCCTCGGTGGTCTCACGCCCGATTCGGGTCATGTCGAGACGGGCACCAAGATCCAGGTCGCCTACTTCGACCAGATGCGTGAGGGGCTCAATCTAGAAGCCACCCTCGCTGACACGATCAGCCCGGGCAGCGAGTGGATCGAGATCGGCGATTCCCGGCAGCATGTACGCAGCTACCTTGGGCAGTTCCTCTTCCCCGCTGAACGCGCTCAATCGCCCGTCAGCAGTCTCTCCGGCGGGGAGAGAAACCGGCTCTTGCTCGCTCGGCTCTTTGCCCGACCAGCGAACGTTCTCGTGCTCGACGAGCCCACCAATGACCTCGATATCGAGACGCTAGACCTGCTTGAGCAACTCCTGCAAGACTATGCAGGCACGGTCTTTCTCGTGAGCCACGACCGCGATTTTGTCGATCATGTTGTGACCAGCATCTTGGCCTACGAGTCGCCTGGGCGGTGGAAGGAATACGAGGGCGGCTACGACGACTACGTGCTCCAACGATCGCGAAGCCTGAGTCCCTCGCAGGCCGTCAAGGCATCCAAGCCCGCCTCACCGCCGGTACCGAATATCGTCGGGCGACCGCCCCAAAGACTCAACAGCAAAGAAAAAAAAGAGCTCGAGGCTTTGCCGCTACAGATCGAAGCATTGGAAGCAGCGCTTGATGCGATTCATCACAAGCTATCGGACCCAGAAATCTACAAGTCACGCCCTCATGAGATTCCCGCTCTTCAGGACAAACAGGCTGAACTTGAGGGGGATATCGGGAAAGCCATGAGCCGGTGGGAGGCACTCCTGGCGAGAGAGGGGCAATAATGCGCCCATGGAAAACCTCGACCTTGTTGTCCTGAGGACACTGCGGGACTGGAGAAAATCCGGGCAGCGAGCGCTGCTCGCAACAGTGGTGCGCACGTGGGGCTCCTCTCCTAGGCCCATTGGCTCAACCATGGCACTCGCGGCCTCTGGGGCTGTGGTGGGCAGCGTGTCCGGGGGATGCATCGAGGATGACCTCCTCAAGAAATTCTCGCTCGCGCGCCGCTCTGCGGACTCCGCACCAAGCCCCGAGTCGGTCATTCCCGATGGCCCTCCAGCGCGTCTTACCTATGGCATTTCGGCAGACGAGGCGCATCGATTTGGGCTTCCCTGCGGCGGCACTCTGGAGCTCTTGCTGGAGTTCAATCCCGACCCAGAGTGCCTTGAGGCACTTGTTCAAGGACTGGAGCGCGGTGAACTGGTCCGACGCACCACAGACCTCAGCGATGGAGCGGTGACGCTCACCACTGCTGAGCAGCCCAGTGAGCTCAGCATCAGCACAACACAGTTGGTGAACTGCTTCGGGCCCGCCTACCGCATGCTGCTCATCGGTGCGGGCCAGCTCACGGAGTACCTTGCCACCATGGCCAGCTTTTCGGGCTTTCAAGTCACAGTCTGTGATCCAAGGCCTGAATACCGATTCGGCTGGAGCCTTGCAAATGTCACGCTCGTTACGGAATGGCCTGACGATGTGGTCCAAGGATTTCGACTCGACCGACGCAGCTGCGTCATTGCCCTCACACATGATCCAAAGCTCGACGACCTGGCTCTCTTAGAGGCCTTGGGTTCTCCGGCGTTTTACGTCGGAGCAATCGGCTCCCGGCGCAATAACCTCCAAAGACACGCGCGGCTCATTGAGCACTTTGGCCATAGTGAAGAAAGCCTCAAGGACCTGAGAGGCCCAATAGGCATTTACATCGGGAGCAAAACCCCCGCAGAGATTGCCGTCAGCGTAATGGCAGAGGTGCTTGCAGTGAAAAACGGCGTTCCGCTTCCGAGAGATCTGGCCGTCGGGGTCGCAAAAGCCCGAGCCGGCATTGCATTTGGCGATCAGGAGGACCCGTACGCCTGCTCCACCTAGCTCAGGGTTCACCCTTACCTCGAAAGTACTAGGTCGACACTGAGCTTCTGGAGGCGGATGCTGTCTTGGACAAATAAAAGAAGTCCTGTCTAAGCCTTCCATGTCCTAGGAGCTCCAAGTGATACCCCCACGCTTTGAATACCACGCCCCAAAAACAGTGGCTGAGGCCATTGGTCTACTGACTACACTTGGCACGGACGCCAAACTCCTAGCCGGTGGGCACAGTCTCATCCCCATGATGAAGCTCCGGTTCGCACAACCCGAGCATCTTATTGATATCAACAGAATTCCAGAACTAAAGGGGATTCGCATCGAGAACGGACATGTCGTGATTGGCGCCATGACCACTGAGACCGAACTCATCAATAGCGAGATCATTCAGCAACATCTCCCAATTTTGTCTGAAGCAGCAAAACTCATCGCAGATCCGCAAGTTCGCAATCGCGGGACCATCGGTGGTGATATCGCCCACGGAGATCCCGGCAATGACCATCCCGCTCTGTCTATGGCAATAGAAGCGAATTTCATTTTGCAAGGCCCCAACGGCAAGCGCACGGTCCCAGCTGCAGAGTTCTTCTTCGGCACCTACATGACCGCCCTCGAGGAACACGAGGTTATGGTCGAGATACACGCAAAACCCTTTGCGGCTGGCACAGGTTATGCGTACGAGAAACTCAAGCGCAAAACCGGTGATTGGGCAACTGCTGCTTGCGCCGCTGTCATCGAGATGGACCGCGGTATTGTGCGAAAGGCACGAATCACACTCACCAATCTTGCCCCTACCGCTCTGCGTGCTGAAGCTGCCGAAACCGCGCTCGTTGGCCAGGCCATCAGCGAGGCTTCTATCTCTGCTGCAGCGGATGCTGCAATGGCCATATGCGACCCCGCTGAAGACCTGCGTGGAGACCCCGAATACAAGACTGCCATGGCCGGTGCCATGGTCAGACGTGCCATCCAGAAAGCAGCGTCGCGCTGCGCATAACCCCCAGAGAGGCCCGAACCATGTCCAAGAAGCTTGTCACCATGAACCTCAACGGCAAAGCAGTCGAAGAGGCAGTTGAGCCACGTACCCTACTTGTGCACTTCCTGCGCGAGAAAATGAACCTTACCGGAGCGCATATCGGCTGTGAGACCGGGCACTGCGGTGCGTGCACGGTCGACATCGATGGCCAGTCTGTGAAGGCCTGTACCCACCTCGCCGTGCAGTGTGAAGGCTCTGAGGTCCTCACGGTTGAGGGACTCGCCCAAGGTGGCGTCCTGCACGCGGTGCAAGAGGGCTTTTACAAAGAACACGGACTTCAGTGCGGCTACTGCACACCCGGCATGTTGATGCGTGCCTATCGCTTCCTGCAGGAGAACCCAAACCCCACGGAGGACGAGATTCGGATGGGGATGAGCGGAAATCTTTGCCGGTGTACAGGCTATCAAAACATCATTAAGGCAGTTCAATACGCTGCCAATAAGCTCAAAGAGTCTGCAACCGCTGCGGCCTAAAAACAGAACCCGGAGAAGATCATGAACGCACCAGTAGATAACGCAGAATCACGCGCGCTCGCACTTGCAGGTATGGGTGCCTCCCGCCTGCGCAAGGAGGATGCGCGATTTATTCAAGGCAAAGGCACTTACGTCGACGACTTTAAACTCGCGGGCATGCTCCACATGGACATTGTTCGCGCGCCCGTTGCACACGCGAGAATCAAGAAAATCCACAAGGAAGCTGCTCTGGCGATTCCGGGAGTGCATGCAGTCTTGACTGCCGATGACCTCAAACCGCTCAAGCTGCACTGGATGCCCACTCTCGCAGGGGACGTGGCCGCGGTGTTGGCAGACGAAAAGGTTCATTTTCAAATGCAAGAAGTCGCCATCGTGATCGCGGACGACCGTTACATCGCCGCTGACGCAGTGGAGGCCGTGGAAGTCGAATACGAGGAACTACCAGTTGTGATGGACCCATACGCGGCGCTGCAGCCCGATGCACCCGTATTGCGAGAGGACCTCGCAGGTAAAACTGAAGGCGCGCACGGAAGGCGCGAACACCACAACCACATTTTTACGTGGGAAGCAGGTGATAAGACAGCCGCTGATGCCGCATTCGCCAATGCCCCGGTGACGGTCTCTCAGCATATGTACTATCCCCGGGTTCACCCCTGCCCCCTTGAGACCTGTGGCGCCGTAGCCAGTTTCGATCCGGTCCGAGGGGAGCTTACGACCTGGATCACCTCGCAGGCACCCCATGTGGTCCGAACGGTGGTCTCACTGCTCTCAGGCATCCCCGAATCTAAGGTGCGCATCATCTCTCCCGATATTGGCGGCGGGTTTGGCAACAAGGTCGGCATATACCCGGGGTATGTCTGCGCAATCGTGGCCTCTATTGTTTTGGGTCGCCCTGTGAAATGGGTCGAGGACCGCATCGAAAACATTTCAAGCACTGCCTTCGCTCGGGACTACCACATGGACGGCGAGCTAGCAGCCACTGCCGACGGGAAAATCCTAGGCCTTCGTGTCAATGTGCTAGCGGACCATGGCGCGTTTGATGCCTGTGCAGATCCCACAAAGTTTCCGGCTGGCCTCTTTCATATCTGCTCCGGAAGCTACGACATCCCTGCGGCTCACTGCAGTGTGAAAGGTGTTTACACGAACAAAGCACCAGGCGGAGTGGCCTACCGGTGTTCTTTCAGAGTAACGGAGGCGGTCTATCTGATCGAACGCATGGTCGATGTACTCGCGCAAAAGCTGGGCATGGACAAAGCAGAAATCCGTGAGAGGAACTTCATTCGCAAAGAACAATTCCCTTACACCAGCGCATTCGGATTCGAATACGACTCAGGCGATTACCACACCGCGCTCACGAAAGTTCTGAACGCTATGGACTACAAGGCCTTACGGGCCGAGCAGGCAGCCAAGCGCGCCGATCCGAAATCGCAAACGCTGATGGGCATTGGCTTGGTTACGTTCACAGAGGTGGTTGGTGCCGGTCCGAGCAAAATGTGCGACATCCTAGGTGTTGGGATGTTCGACTCCTGCGAGATTCGCATTCACCCCACCGGCAGTGGCATTGCACGGATGGGAACAATCACGCAGGGTCAAGGCCATCAGACCACATACGCCCAAATTATTGCGACTGAACTCGGTATTCCAAGCGAGGTCATCCAGGTTGAAGAGGGCGATACCAGCACCGCTCCCTATGGATTGGGCACTTACGGGTCGCGCTCCACACCAGTTGCTGGTGCCGCGATTGCGCTGGCTGCTCGAAAAATTCATGCAAAGGCCCGCAAAATTGCTGCTCACCTGTTAGAGGTTGCCGAGGGGGATCTGGACTGGGAGGTTGACCGATTCAAGGTCAAGGGTGACGACAGCAAATTCAAAACCATGAAGGATATCGCCTGGGCCGCCTACAACCAGCCTCCCGCAGGGCTTGAGCCTGGGCTAGAGGCAGTTCACTACTACGACCCACCAAACTTCACCTATCCCTTCGGTATTTATCTCTGCGTTGTCGATATCGACCGAGCAACCGGAGAGACCAAAGTGCGCCGCTTCTACGCACTCGATGATTGCGGGACGCGAATTAACCCGATGATCATTGAGGGGCAGATTCACGGCGGTCTCACCGAAGGATTCGCCGTGGCCATGGGTCAGCAGATGCCCTTCGACGCGCAAGGCAATCTGTTGGGTAATACGCTCATGGATTATTTTTTACCGACAGCGGTAGAGACACCCAAGTGGGAAACCGATCACACAGTGACGCCCTCCCCTCATCACCCAATCGGAGCGAAGGGAGTTGCGGAATCACCCCATGTGGGCTCAATTCCAACCTTCACCTCTGCAGTAGTAGATGCGTTCTCTCACGTTGGTGTCACCCACCTGGACATGCCTCACACGTCTTTCCGCGTTTGGAAGGCGCTCAAAGAGCACAATCTCGCTCTCTAAGAAAGCAAACATGGAAGTTAGCCTGAATAAACAGTACCCCCTCGACGTTCATGCCGACCAGGCTTGGACGGTGCTGCGAGACCTGAAAGCAGTTGCGTCGTGTATGCCCGGAGCCGAGCTGACTGAGCAGGTAGATGAGCGCTCCTACAAAGGAAGTGTGAAACTGAAAGTAGGGCCAGCAACTGCCCAATTCGGCGGGCTTGTAGAGGTTCTTGAAGTCGACGAAGCCGCCCGAAAGATGGTGCTCCGCGGAAAGGGCGCGGACAAGGGCGGTTCCTCGGCGTCCATGGATCTCACCGCAACGATCGCTGAAAGCCCCGATGGACGCGCCGAGCTTCTGGGCGAGGCAAAGGTGATTGTGAACGGGAAATTCGCTCAGTTTGGCGGCCGCATGATGGTTCAAGTTTCTGATGTCATCCTCGGACAGTTCGTGGACAACTTCCGCGTCAGTGCCGCACAGGTTCCTTCGGCTGCCGCAACAAATGAGACTCAACCCATGACGTCCGGGACCATCCCAGCTCCAGCTGCGGCGCATCAGTCCGAGCTCAACGGGCTCTCCATTCTCTGGAGCCTTATTAAGGGCTGGTTCAGCAGCCTATTCGGGAACCGCGCAACCAAGCCATGAACGCACCCTCTCCGCAGATGGCTGCGCACGAGAGTGCGGCGCGCCTGCGCGAGCAGATGGCCGAAACGGGATACTTCGCAGATGAGGCGCTTGCCTCAGTCACTTGGCTAGCGGGGCATTTAGACCGTCCCATTTTGCTGGAAGGTGAGGCAGGCGTTGGGAAGACGGCTCTTGCGACTGCTCTCTCCAAAACCCTCGCGCGCCCTCTGATCCGCTTGCAATGCTTTGAGGGCCTCGATCTTGCCGATGCCGCTTACGAGTGGAATGTCGCACGACAGCTTCTCTCCATTCGGCTGCGCCCTGACATGCAGGAGCACAGTCTCTACACTCGAGAATATCTCCTCGAGAAGCCCCTTCTGTCAGCGATCACGAGACCTGAGGGCGCAGTGCTACTCATCGATGAAATCGATCGCGCCGATGAGGCTTTTGAGGCGTTCTTGCTGGAGGTACTCTCCGAATTCCAAATGAGCATCCCAGAGCTTGGGACGGTTAGAGCGACCGTCATCCCGCGGGTTATTCTGACGAGCAATGGCACCCGTGGCCTTTCCGACGCGCTTCGTCGTCGTTGTCTCTTTCATGTTGTGGATTATCCCGATCCTTTTCGCGAGCGAAGTATCTTGCAGAGTAGCCTCCCCCTGGCAGATATTCGCCTTGTCGAGGAAGTTGTGCAGGTTGTTCAAGGTTTACGAAAGGAGGACCTGGTTAAGCGACCAGGCATTGCAGAGAGTCTCGACTGGCTACGCGCCCTCCATCATTGCGGTCATCAAGAACTTCCCGATGACTTCGAACAGGTTCGACAAACACTGGGCTGTCTGCTCAAAACGCGAGAAGACCAGCTGACTGTCGGGCCCGATCTTCTACTCAGGCTAAAAGAGCGATATGGGTCGTGAGCTTCAGTGGCCGTCCGAGCGCGTTTTGGCTTTCTCCGCCTTCCTGCGTGCCTCAGGCTTTCAGATTGGCCCTCAGGAGTCCGCCGATTTTCTTCGTGTTCTCGAGCTCAAGGCGCTTTTCACCCTCAGTGAGGTGGAAAGGCTTTGGCGACCTATTGCTTGCCAAACCAAGGGTGATGTGCGCGCGTGGAACGACTTATTTTTTAGGTTTTGGGCACCCCACAGGGTCAAGGGCAGCAGCAAAGTCACCGGTCAACTAAAGCCGAGCCGAAACCTGCAACAGCGAGTCGAGCAGTCGCAAATGCACAGCGATCCAAACGCAGTTCCGCCGTCATCATCCGCATCCGCATTGGCCTCAACCCCAGGTTCCAACCTCAACACACCCCTCAACGACGCTGAGTCCGCGCGCCGTTCAATGGGAGGCGCGAGTCAGGTTGACGCCCTTCACGATCGAAGAGGTCAGCAATGGATGCCCACTGAGCTTGCTTCCCTCGAGCAGCTAGCGCGCAGAATTCAACGCACATTCCCCACAGCGCCGACCCGCCGCTGGAAGTTGAGCCTGCGGGGATCGAGACTGGACGGTCGCCGCACGCTGCGCAAGAGTGCCGCCTTACTTGGTGAATCTCTCGTCCCATGCTGGCGTGCACGTCGACGGGAACCAGTTGAACTGGTGATCCTCGCGGATGCGTCACGCTCTATGGAGGCGCATGCAGCGCTCGCGCTCCGGACGGCAAGGGTTTTTCAACGGATTATGGGTGCTCGCATCTTTATTTTTCATGTCCGCCTCATGGAGGTGACCGACCTGATGAGACTAGACACCCCGGCAGTGCAAGAGCGCATTAACGCGGTAACGGCAGGCTTTCAATCAGGAACCAGGATCGCCGAGTGCGTGCATCGCCTCCAGTCTTTCAAACCAACCCTCAGCCTTGGTCGGCGTACGCGACTCTGGATTTTCTCGGACGGTTTCGATACCGACGGCCCCGATGAACTCGCCCGAGTGCTCGCGGGTTTCACGAGCAAAGGCGTGAAAGTAGACTGGTTTTACCCAACACGTGAAAAGCCCGCTTCGCTGGCCTGTGTAAATGCCCATCCCTATGTTGAAAACTGGCTCGCGGCGGAGAATCTCACAAGCCTACGCACCTCGTTTCAACATGCATCGTTCTAAGGATTACGCCATGCAAGACCTCCGATCAGCTCCAAGCATCGCAGCCAAAGACTGGCTTTCAGCACTAAATCAGTTTGAGGCACTGGGTCGAGCATACGCACTTGTCACCGTGCTGCGGGTTGAGCCTCCCGCATCTGCGAGAGCAGGAGATAAGGCGGTTGTCACGCCTGATGGGGACTTCTTTGGCTGGATCGGTGGAGGATGCGCCCAGCCGGTCGTTCGCAATGCAATTCACGAGGCGCTCAGTTCTGGTCAACCCGTGTCCCTGCGCATCACGCCAAACACACAGGACGCGGTGCCAGCCGGTATGCAACAAGTATCGATGGCCTGCCACTCGGGAGGCAGCGTAGAACTCTTCATTGAGCCTCACCAGCCCGCGCTCCCCCTCCACATTTATGGTCAATCCCCTGTTGCGAGAATTCTGTCCGATCTGGCTAGTCGTGTAGGCGTGCCGGTCGTGACACTCTCTAGCCCCAGTCTCACACCGTTAGCAACCGAGGTCGCCTGGGCTGTCGTAGCAACGCAGGGGCAGGGGGATGTTGCCGCCATTCGTCACGCCCTGGACCACCAAGCGGGCCTTGTCTGGTTCGTCGCAAGTGCGCGCAAATGGAGCAAACTCCAGCAAGAGCTCACCAAAGCAGGCGTGAGCCCAGCGAGACTTGCAAAGGTCATTGCACCTGCCGGTCTGCCCATTGGTGCCAAAACGCCCGAGGAGATTGCACTGAGCGTGCTCGCAGACGTTGTGGCTGCTCGACGTGGCCACAAAGTGATCATGACACCAGATTTTGAAGGGGTTCTGCCCATCGCCGACGCCCCATCACGCTCGTGCTGTGGAGGAGGCGCATAGTGGGCTGCCTTCTCAAAGGCGGGGGCGGTTTGCACAGCAGACTGGTAGTCGGCGCGGTGCTGCTCGCGGCCGGCTCGGCAAGCCGAATGGGTTACCGCCCAAAATCACTGCTTCAGCTTGGAGGGGTTCCCCTCATCCGGCGGCAGCTCATTGCGCTCTCCGGTGCGGGCATTGATGAGGTGGTTGTGGTTCTCGGTCACCACCGAGAGCACATTGAACCCCTTGTTCAAGACTTTCCCGTGACGCTCGCAGTGAATGCAGATCCCGACCAGGGACAGAACAGCTCATTGCGACTTGGGCTCTCAAAGCTCAACGGAAGGCTCAATGCAATTCTAGTAACACTCGCAGATCAGCCATTATTGAATCAGCAGGATTTTGTTGATCTGATCAGTGCATACAAAAAGCGGCCCGAGGGCAGCCGCGTAGTGACACCGACCGTTGGGGGACTCCCTGGCAATCCTGTCATGTTTGATGAGGGCCTCTGCCAAGAGATACTCTCTGGAGACGCCAAGTTTGGGTGTAAACAATGGCAAGAGCAAAACCCCTCGGAGGTCTTTCGTTGGGAGACGACTAACCGAAGATATCGGCTCGATGTGGATACGCCCGAGGATATCGATGCGCTCGAAAAGACAACGGGGCACCGCCTGATCTGGCCAAAGCATCTGGATATGGCCGCGTGAAAGACCTCGCGTCAATGCCAGAAACGCTAAGCCTATGGAGCACCCCAATTGGCCTGCACCAATACCCGGGGGGTGACGATCTCAATCCTCTGCTGGTCAGGGTGCTCCTGAGTCTTCGTGCCCTCGACACGAGCGCAGATCCGACCAAACCCTTCTACTCCAGTAAAGATGATTTACTCCATCGCATTCGAATTCCCGAGTGGCAACAGTGGGTGCAGTTTCTAATCGACAGCATCGGAAAAACAGCGCGAGCCGCAAACGCCCGCGCCTGGCCAGAGCGCTCAGAGGAGCTTACCGTCGACCTGCGTGGCCTCTGGTTCCAGATCAGTAATGAAGGTGTGCACCATGACGTTCACAGTCACGGCAACTGCTCATGGTCGGGCGTGTATGTTGTGCAGGTTGACCCCGATGCAAGCCGGGAGCGTCACAGCGCATATGCATCGCTCAATGGCGTAACCCGCTTCTACGGCCCTCATTTCCAATCTCTCGCGGGCGCGTCGATTGACTATGGGAATGCCTACCTGCAGCAGGCGCATATCGACATTGCGCCTTTGCCTGGGAGGCTCGTTGTATTTCCTTCGTGGCTGCTCCACCAGGCCATGCCGTACCAGGGGAGTCAAGATCGCATTATCTTGTCGTTTAACGCGAGTATTCATAGAACTGGAGGGGACCAGTGGGCCAGTTACTCGGCCTCATAAGGCTTCGCCCCATTATGCAGCGCCATGGATGTGTTGCAGCGTGGTGTGCGACCCTCGTTGCGCTCGGGCCAGCAGGACCTGATCCACAGTCCGGACTTCTGACGCTCGCATGTGTCTGGTCCATGCTCACAGTGCTGAGGGTCTATCTGAACCGCGGAGAGGGCTCACATCTCAGCCCTGTCTCAGCCCAAGTCTCGATGGGAATGGCTATGAGCATTTGCTGGGCATCCCAGGCCATGTGCCTGAGCGACGGTACCCCTCATCTCCTTGTGCACATGATCCTAATGCTAAGTCTGCCAGCGGTGCTGCAATGGGGACTTCGGTGGATGCGTCCCCTTCACCTCCAACTGCTCGGCCTTGCCATTCTCGCTGCCGCATTCATGGCTGCAAGCACACATCACTTGAGTATCTCTGTCTTGCTCGCACTCTTGGCATGGGGCACCCTGAGTCAGGTCGGTGGGACCAGCCCATTTCAGACGCGAGCACTGCAGTTTATCGGCCCGACGCTTCTCGCGATCGTGGGCTTGCTGTCGATTGATCTCGCTGTAGCGCTCAGTATTGGGCTTGGCCTTGCGCTATTGCTTGGCTTAGCCAGTCTAAAACCAAACGAGGAAAGGCTCTCTGACCCCCTCGACCAAAGCCCACATGGCCTCCATCCCGAGGACGCCAAAGCGTGATCGAGGGTGAGCAATCTTCTGCGCTTGGAAGTGAGCTTGCTGGCACCAAGGGATCGTTGAGGGCATTGATCACCAAAGCTCTGAGGGGGACCGCTCCGAGTCTTGGCCCGCTCGAGGCCCGACTCCAATAATCAACCACATCCTTGAAGCCATGTACGGGTGCCGTGAAATGATCGTCGAATTCGCGTAAGGTCATGGCTCGCGCTACAGCACCCAGATCGAAGAGCCCCGGGAACTGACGGGCCTTTTCACGAGCCTTCTCCTTCATCGTGCCCAAAAAATATTGCCCATAGATCCGCTGATTCAGTCCGCTATCAATTGCATCTCCACATGCAGCAAGGTCAAGCGGGGCAGACAACGCACAGAGTGCATCTACAGTCGGCTCCTCTTGCTTGGACAAAGGTAAGCGGGCAGCCCAATTGAGGAGCGCACTTCCACCAAGGCTTACGCCGATTGCATAGGTTGGCCCTGTATGGCCCCTTGTGAGCTGCGTAAGGAGCCAGCCAACCTCCTCGAAGTCTCCAGCATGGTAAGCGCGAGGGGCAAGATTCATTTCACCTGAGCAGCCCCGAAAATGAGGTATTGCCACAGACCAGCCGCGCGCCAGCGCTTCAGCTGAAAATGCCCGCGCATAGTGGCTAGAGGAGGAGCCCTCAAGCCCATGGAAGAGGATCAATCTTGGGCTGAGGGCGCACTCAGCGTTGTGTGACCGTGTAGTCCTCGCAACCCAGTCCACATCCACGAAATCACCGTCTGGCGTATGGAGCCGCTCCCGCGTCCAAGGCAGTTGCAGCGGCTGGAGGTATCGGCCGACAATTGTCGGAATCAATGTCTGAAGCTGCCCCCCGGGAGTCCACCAGTCTGAGGTTCGCTCGGGAGGACTCATCCTCGACCCACGAGACCCATGGTCTGTTGATCCTCTCGCCCAAGCCAGAGGGCAAAGCCCAGACTGATCGCCGTGACGCCGATGAGCATGCCCGAGTAGGCAGCAGCCAAGCCAAAATCACCACCGACAGCCTGCTGAAATGCTGCAATGGGTAGCGTCCGAGTCGAGCCCGTGTAAAGCACGATGGTGGCGGAAAGCTCATTGAAAATCTCAAGCCAGGCAATAACAACACCCGCGAGAATACCCGGACGCATGAGGGGGACCATCACCCGTAAGAAGCCTTTCATGGGTGGCTCCCCGAGGCTACTCGAGGCCTCCTCTAGGGACTTGTCGATCTGCGCCACAATACTCGCTGAAGAACGCACAACATACGGCAGTCTGCGCACGAGCAAGACCATCACCAGGATTGCGCTCGTGCCGGTAAGTAACAACGGAGGGGTGTTAAACACCTGCGCGTAGCCAATGCCCAAGACAGTTCCCGGCACCACAAACGGAACCATTACCAAAAGATCGACGATACGGGTGAGCCCATCGTGGCGTCGGCTCACGGCGTAGCCCACCAGAGCACCCAGTACCGTAGCCATGGCAAGTGCAAGCCCTGCAAACTGCAGGCTATTGGTAAGCGCATTGCCCATCATCAGCCAGGCCTGAACATAGTTCTCGGTGGTAAACACTGGCAGAAACATCGCCCCGCGAACCTCCATAAATGAGGATGCAATGACAACCAACAGAGGCAGATTTGCAAGGCTTACCGTAAGGATGGCAAAGCCTACCCAAACCCTGGACCAGCGACCAGTCAGTGGTCGGACTGCCAGAGGCCGTCCACCATCATGACCGACCTGCACGCGCTGAGTAGCCCACCGCCCGAGACCCACGGCCATAAAGGCAACCAACACGAGGATCACACTGGTGGTTGCAGCCATTCCTGGCTCTGCACCGATCTCGCTCAGATACAGACTGTAGGCAAGCGTCGCAAGCACGGGGTAGCGCTCGCCCTCTCCTAAAATGCTGGGCAAACCAAAGTCCGCCATCACCCCCAAGAACACCAACATGGCGGCGGTCACCATGGCTGGCCGCATAAGCGGTAACGTGACCTCCCAAAAGATCTGGTGGGGTCGCCGCCCAAGACTGGATGCAGCCTCTTCAAGACTTCCGTCCAGGCGGCTCAAGGCGCTGCTCATGACCAAAAACACAATGGGATACAGACTCAAGGCGCTGGCCAGAATAATTCCGCCAGGCCCATAAATAGTCGGCAGGCTCAATCCGACGGAGGTCCCCCACTCGGTTACCAGCCCGGAGCGTCCAAATAGAACAATCCAGGCATATGCACCAATGAATGGTGGGGACATCATGGACATCAAAACCAAAACCCGAAGCAGACCGCGTCCTAAAAATTGAAAGCGGGTAAATACAACAGCCAATGGAATACCCAACATCAGCGCAAGCACGGTTGCCCCCGCCGACACCACAAGACTGTTCATCAGCGCTCGGGTGTAGTACCCCGACCCAAAGAAGGTCGTGAAGTTTTCGAGCCCCACGCGACCCGAGACCTGCCCCACAAGACTCTGATGAGCCAGCTCGCCAAGCGGCCAGGCCACAGCTGCAAGCAACAGCAGCAGACAGGCACCGACAACTGCGGTCCAGGGGTCTAGTCGGTGGGATTCAGTCGCCATCCCGTTTCCGGATGGAAGTGCCGCGCGCGAAGGGGGTCATACCGCACGGAGACAGACCCCCCGACCATAGGCACAGCCGCTTGCGCGGGAAGGTCTAGCACCAGGCTCACGGCCTCACCCTTTACCAACAAGCGTTGACGAGGCCCCAAGAATGACCGATGGACAACGATAAGGTGATCCCACCCTGGCCAATCTGAACGCGAACTGATCTGAAGATCATCGGCGCGAATCCCAGTTCGGCAGGCTTCGGCACGGGAGACCCACTGGCAGCCCCCCACAAAATCCATCACAAACGCGTGCGCGGGCTCATCGTAAAGTACCTCGGGTGCAGCAATCTGCAGAATGGATCCGCCTTGCATGACGGCGACGCGATCTGACACTGCAAGCGCCTCTTCCTGATCATGTGTCACGTACAGGGTTGTCATACCCAATTCGGTCTGAAGCATGCGAATCTCATCGCGCATTTCAATGCGCAGCTTTGCATCGAGGTTAGAGAGCGGCTCATCCATCAGCAGAAGCTCAGGCTCAATCACGATTGCGCGAGCGAGCCCAACCCGCTGCTTCTGCCCTCCGGAGAGCTGACTCGGCATGCGTTGTGCCAGGGACTCAAGCTTTACACGCTGAAGCGCGCGCTCAACACGCTGGGTAAGTTGAGGCTCAGTCACATGCCGTGCCTTTAGGCCATAAGCGACGTTCTCTGCCACACTCAGGTGAGGAAATATCGCGTAACTCTGAAACACCATCCCAACATTTCTCTCATGAGGCGGATGATGCAAAACGCTTTTGCCCCGCACCTGAATATCGCCCTCATCAGGCCGATCAAAACCCGCAATCGCACGCAACAGGGTCGTTTTCCCGCAGCCAGAGGGACCGAGTAATGTCACCAACTCGCCTGCATGCAGCGTGAGGGATACCCCGTTGAGTACAGCAGTAGAACCAAAGGCCTTCCTCAGGCCCTCGATGTGGACCATCTATTTGCGAACCAATTGCTGATACCGCGCAAGGTAAGCCTTCTGCTGAGCGTTCGCCCACTCCTGGGGGTAGGTCTTCACATTGAGCTTACTCAGTTCAGGACCATTTCCAGCGGCCTTCACATCGGCACGCACAGGGCGACGTCCGGAGGCCTTCACCATGAGCGCTTGACCCTCGGCAGACGAAATGTAATCCAGGACGGCCCTACCCCCCGCTGCATTCGGTGCGCCTTTCACGAGCGCCATCGCATCCGCTGAGGAATTAATGCCGTCGGCCGGGTAGACCAGCTTCACAGGTGCACCGCCCTCAATGAACTTGAGCCCGTAGTCCTCAAGCGTCAGTGCCATCGCGTACTCCCCTTGAGCGGTGCCTCGGGCCACGGCAGACGAGCTACCCGTCACCACAAAATTCTTAAACATAGCCTCAAACAGCGCCCAGCCCTTCTGCTCGCCCTCGTTGTGAATGATTTGGAGCATTTGGGTCAGCGCTGAACTCGACTTGTCTGAACCGGCGAAGGCGATCTTTCCCTTCCACTTTGGATCAGCCAGATCGGACCATTTACTGGGTATGTCCGCAGGCGCAACCAACTTGGTATTGACCAACAAGACGGTGGGGATCGTCACGGTGAACGGAGTCCAATTGGGACTGATCCGATAGGCCTTGAGCAGTTTGTCGGCATCCTTGACTTTGTAGGGCTCGAAGAGATCAGGATTTGCATCGACCACGTCTCCTCCTGTCGAGACGACAACGTCCGCCAACGGCCGTCCCTTCTCGGCACGCAGTCGCTTCATGAGTTCACCGCCCCCAGCCGACACCAATTGCACATCCAGCCCAAGCTTCGCCTTCAAGGCAGGCACAAGGGCCTTCTGAATATCAGACGGTGCGCTGGTATAGATCGTGACGGTCTGTGTCGCGCTCTGCGCGCTGGAGACGCTCGAGACGCTCAGTAGCCCTAAACTAACGGAGAAGAACAACCAGTGACGACGCGAGATCGACATTTCAAACTCCCTCTAAACAATGACGAATGGACTGCATAAAGTGGTCGAGATCGGGCGTGGGCGCCTTGGGAGCCTTTGCCTGCTCATCCCACTTTCGCAGTGAGATGGCATCGCGCGCATAGGGTCGTTGCAAGAACACCTGCGCGTCTGCCTCCGAGAAGACTCCCCCCTGCAACGCCAAACTTTTCTTGGAAACGTCGGAGAGCCCGTCGTAGTAGTCCGGATCGGCCCAACACAAGTAGCGCTTGGCCTGAACATGCAAATTCACAGGCTCCGTAACAGACGGCCCAAAAAACTGAGACAGCCAGACAGCGCCGATCTGCTCATGCGAATCGTCTTGAGCGTGTGCAAGAGCGAGGGCTGCATCAGGGTGCAGCATGTGCCCCACATCGTGCAAAAGGGCTGCAAGAATCAGTGCGTGAGCCGCGCCAGCCTCCTGAGCCAAGAGAGCAGACTGAAGGGCATGCTCACGCTGAGTGACGCTCTCCCCGTAGGAGACATCTCCCGACCGGAGAAACAGCTGCTCGATGGTGGCTGAGACCGCAGAAATATGGGCATTCATGACCGCCGAATATACCGCGAGCGCGTGACCGTGGTTCAATTGGGCCATGACCAGACAAATTCTCGCCGTTGGCGGCGCTGCCCTGCCCATGAATGATCAAGGCAGCCTCAAACTCATTGAGTTCTTCCTCAGTCTCACACGTGCCCGCAAGCCAAAGGTTTGTTTTATTGGCACCGCTCATGGTGACGCTGATGCGGGACGTCTGCGCTACTACGCAGCCCTTAGTCAGTTCAACACAAAGCCGACCCACTTGCCCCTGTTCGCTCGCACGCCCCAGGACATTGAGGGGTTTATCTGCGATCAGGACGCCATTCTGGTGGGCGGTGGGAACACTCGGAGCATGCTCTCGGTCTGGAGGGACTGGGGCGTCGATCTCGCACTTCGCAGAGCCTATGACCAAGGCGTCGTGCTCGGCGGATGGAGTGCGGGGTCAATCTGTTGGTTCGAACAAGGCGTAACGGACAGCATCGCTGGTCCGCTGACTGTGCTGCCCTGCCTTGGCTTCCTACAAGGGAGTAACTGTCCGCACTACGACAGCGAAAAGGACCGTCGCCCAACCTACGAAAAGCTCATCAGCAAAGGCCAGATCCAGCCTGGGCTCGCAGCCGACGATGGGGTTGGGCTTCACTTCGTAAACGAGGAACTCATCGAAGCCGTCAGTCAGGCACCGAAGGCCAAAGGGTGGCGCGTAAAGCCACGTGGTAGGGCCTCAGCCTCTGCCGCCATCAAAACGCGAGTGCTGTAAAACGATGAGCCTGCCTTCCTTTCGCCATTCCAATGACGCCCCTGTCCCGGACGATATTGAAGTCAATCAGTCCAAGAAACTGTTAACCCTTCGGTATGAGGACGAGCACGTCATCACGCTCCCTTTCGAGCTGATGCGGGTTTACTCCCCCTCGGCGGAGGTCGTTGGACACGGCCCGGGGCAGGAGACACTGCAAACCGGAAAGCGGCATGTGAGCCTGATCGGCCTTGAGCCCATCGGCAACTACGCACTGCAGCCGCAATTCTCAGATGGGCATGACTCCGGATTTTTTACCTGGTCCTATCTCCAGTGGCTCGGAGAACATCAAGATGCACTTTGGGAGGACTATCTCAAGCGCCTAGAGGCGGCTGGCGCCTCGCGAGATCCTGCGTCAGGTTGAATCCGTCAGAGCTGCTCCGCCCGCATACAGCGGGAAATCTCACTCGCCGGATTTGCAATAGCTTCAAGCAACGTGAAATGGTCATGCCCTGCGACCAGCTCATGATGAACATGACTTAAGCCATTGTCTTTGAGGTACCGCTGGTATGTGGTGCCCTGTTCACACCATCGCGCGGGCTCCCTTTGTCCCGCAAAAATATACGTCTCGGTAGGGCTTGGGCTGCAATGCGTTAGGGGGCAGCTGAGCAATGCATCCTCAGGGGTAAGCCCAATCGTCGCGCTGACCGGCGCCGCTGCCCGCTCCATCAGCTCATAGACGCCACTCACCAAAACCAATCGATGTGGTCGAACCCGAAGAACATGGGTATGTTGTTGGCCGCGAGACGAATGAAAAGCCATAGCAGCCAAATGAGCCCCGGCTGAATGCCCTGTCACCACCACCTCTGAAGTAGCTAACGCCTCGGTCTGCACCCGAATGATTTGAGTAAGTCCAGCAGCGGTCTGGTCGACCAGGTCAGGTAGGCGAATCTGGGGCATGAGTGGGTAGGTCATGATCGCCATGGCCCAGCCCTCTTGAAGAAAGCCTGGCGCCAAGAAACTAAACTGATCCTTATGCCGACTCGACCAAAACCCACCGTGGACGAAAACCTGAAGCCCGCAGATCGGACGATCCTCCGGCGGCAAGAACAAATCGTACTGCTGACGCTCCCCAAGTCCGTATTGAGTATTCAGGGTCGACCTTGCCCAGTTCGATCGAAAATGGTGGCTTGCCCTCGTAAGCCTATCCATAATGGCCTCACTATCGGGCGTGGCCTGCCGGGGGTTGAACCAATCAGTCATGCGAGCAGTGTAGACCGATGGCTCTGATTTCTCATGAGGAGAAACTCCAAGAGCAGCTCAATCGAGCAGCAACTTGGGGAGACCTTGTCACCACAAGGCTTCGTGTACTCGAGCTCTCTATTCATGGCAGCCTGGCACAGGCCCACGTCCAAGCCCTCCTCCCCCTCATTCACCAGCGAGGAATGGTCCTGTGGCAAAACACGGGGGTAGCAGAGCGAGACCTTCCAACTGTGAGCCTGATCAAGGCCACCACCGCCCTGAAACCCGTTCATCTCATCATCGACGGACACAACCTCCTGTTCCGACTCGGTGTTCGATATGGACCGAACGCCCGGTCACTGCTCATTCAGGACTGCAGCGATTTGATTCAACGCTGGCCGAGCCTTCAGATATCGCTATGGTTTGATGGAGATACTTCAGAGGACATCATCCAATCCAATCCACGGCTCATGGTGAAGTTCGCAGGCGGGAAAGGTCGAGACAAGGCAGACAAGGCCATTTTGCAGGCCCTTTATGAGCGCCATCAGAGACGAGAGAACGGACTGTGCTTCGTCGTGAGCGACGACAAAGGCGTATGGAGGCGAGCCCTTGGCCTAGGCGGCGTAAGGGTCTGCTGTGCGGAGTTTCTCTGTCTGCTGGCTGTGGAAGGCCCAAGCGCAGAGGCCCAGCACCATTGAATTGATGATGTGCCAAAGCCAATGGGTCCCAAGGGGAAACAACGCACAGAGTGGGCCATCCAGCTCCCGGGCCGAGAGCGAGAGCGGAAACAAAAGTGCAGCCATAATCATCCACCTTGAAGCGGCATAACAGCCCTTGAGCCAAGAAATCAGTCCGTAACCAAGCAGGCTTAGCCAAGCACCAACATAAAACCCAGGGGGGAAGCTTCCGATCGCGTCTCGCAAATCAGTCGCCAAGACCTGGATCTGCCAGACCAATACGAGTACGAACGCTGCAGCGCCAGCAGCGCTGAAGCGAGAAAACCGCCAGAGCACGCGAGGGGCAATATAAGCGAAGGCAAGAATGAACACACCGATGAAGCCCACATCAAGCACTGCTGCCCAAGGCGTTGCAAAGGTATGAAATGCAAAGCTGCCCAGGCCAACCATGATCTCAATGACACCCAGCACACGCCCCGCAAAGCTCGGGCCCCGAAGCAAAAAAAGTCCCACCGCGACGAAGGCCAAATTGGTGAATGCATTGATCGGCTCAGCCCAGAGAGAGGAATCCAGGCGCTCGCAATAGAGGTCTATTGCAGTACTCATGCCATGTTACTCGTTCTAATGATCTGCGCGAAGCATTGGTTCGCCTCACTCGCCCAGGCAAAGTCCTTGTCGGTAAGCCCTCCCGCATCGTGGGTGGTCAGTTTCACGTCAAGCCTGCTGTATATGTTGGTCCACTCTGGGTGATGTTGCACTTGCTCGCTGAATGCGGCCATGTGCTGCATGAACGAAAAAGCCACGTGGAAGCTCGGGAACTGAAAACACCGATACAAAACACCGCCCCGCTCTTCGACCAGTGTCCAACCCTCAGGAATCCTCATGACTCATTTCCTCCTGATATTTCCGCCAGAGGTAAATCATATGTGTGAGACCAGCCGCCGCCAGGAATAGCAAGGCCAATGGCTCCTCGCGGTCAGCGACGCTAGAACGCGCGGCACCGAGCAAGCAAAGGCCAGGCAAGAGAACAAGCAACAAGGGCATCGGCGCAAAGCTGCGCAGCAGCCCTCGAGCCCGAGCAGCGCTGGTCAGCCAAATCAAGCATGGCCACTCGAGGAGTGTCACCAAGATAACCAGGTCGAATGCTAGGGGGACGTTCATCGCAATTGCCTACTGATCTTCCGCAAGCACCTCTCTTGCGTTGCGGAACGAATCGATGGCCGCAGGAACGCCACAGCAAATGCTTTGTTCATGTGGAAGTCCGATCTGTTGGGCGTAATTCCACAGAGTCTAATCGCCTAGAATTCATCGTGCTGAGGCAATTCGTCACGAATCTCGTACCAGGGGGCCTTGGAGCCGACAAAAATATGAGCTGTGGGAGACATTGACGGTGCGTCAACGAGCGTCCCAAGCGTGACATGCACGAATTGGCCCTCACGAACAACAGAATGCAGCAACGAACCACACGCGCTGCAGCGAACATCGTGGTTCCCCTTCGGGTCACCGAAATACAGCAAGGGTGCATCTGGGGAGAGACTTAACCTCTCACGCTCGATTCCAGCGAATGACTTAAATGCTGCCCCCGTCGCGCGTCGACACTGCCCGCAGTGGCAGTTCAATGCGTAGACAAAGGCATCCTCAACCCAGTAGGTCGCGCGTCCACAAAGACATCGACCTGACAATATGCGAGCGGCCACGCCCTAAGCAATCAGGCTGCTTGCGCCGCAAACCGATAAGGCGCACAGAGCTGCTGGACGTAGGCACCGTGGGAGGGAAGTGCAGCAACGAGCCGCTTCACACGCGCTTGAATCTCGGCCAGGAAGCGCTGTAACTCCTCTGGGCTCATGAGGTCGGCAACCGGGTGGTAACTCGAAGGGAGCATGCCCTGCCCCATCATGACCTGAATCCATGAGTTCTCAGCGAACAGCTCATCGCTCGTCCGAAAAACACGCGCGCTCTCTTTAAAGAGCTCGATGCGGTGTCGAAGGCTGGAGAGAATGGACATCTCCCTCACATGCTTCCAGAGATCCGAGTCTGTCCGTTCATTGACGTGGTAGTGCAAAACAATGAAGTCGCGAATATGCTCGAGCTCACGCTTGGACTGTAGATTGAATTCATCAATGTCTGCCTGCTGAATGCCCGCGGACGGAAACAACTGCATGAGACGAATAGCAGAGCGTTGAATCAGGTGGATGCTCGTTGATTCCAATGGCTCCACAAATCCACTGGCGAGCCCAACCGCAATGCAGTTGCGCTCCCACACCTTCTCTCGCTGGCCGGGCAGAAACTTGATGAGCCTGGGTTTGGTGATGAGTTCACCTTCGACATTTTTGCGCAGCACATCCGGCGCATCGGCGTCACTCAACTCGCGGCTGCTATACACCATCCCATTGCCCACACGGTGTTGCAACGGAATACGCCATTGCCACCCAAACGGATGGGCAATAGAGCGTGTGTATGGCCAAGGCTCTCGCACTGATTCAGTCTGAACCGCGACGGCCCGATCGCAGGGCAGCCAATAGGACCAGTCTTCATAGCCGACACCCAGCGCCTGCCCAAGCAGGAGTGATCTGAACCCCGTGCAATCGATGAACAAGTCGCCTTCAATGAGACCCCCGCCCTCCATCTGGAGTGCAGAAATATTCCCCACGAGTTTGGGATCGGCCCCCTCACCGTGTTTGAGGACCTGAGCGATCTTGCCTTCGATTCGCTTGACCCCATGAGACTCACTCATCTTTCGCAAAAATGCGGCGTACCGCCCTGCGTCTAAGTGATAGGCGTAGTTCAGTCCGTTATTCTGAACATGAGCAAACCGGTTCGCGAAGGCTGCGACGGTCTCAGGGTTGTAATCGGTGTAGGTCTGAGCCAGCCCAGATTGCACCGCCTTGAGCCAAAAGTGTTGAAATCCTGCACTCCAATGATCGTTCCCAGTGGAGCCAAACGAGTGGAAGTAATCTTCCCCAATATTTTTCCAACCCTCAAAGTTAATGCCAAGCTTGAATGTGGCGTTAGTCTCCGCCATGAACTCAGCCTCGTTGATTCCAAGCAGATTGTGAAATGTGTGGAGCGCGGGAATCGTGGCCTCTCCGACCCCTACGGTCCCAAGCTCCTCAGACTCAACCAGGGTAATCGAGAGACCCCTGCCAAGTAGCTTGCTCATGAGCGCCGCCGTCATCCATCCGGCTGTGCCACCACCCGCAATCACCACGCGATTAATTGTGTTCATTGTCAGTGCTCATCGGTTGAGTTTATTGAGAAGTTCAAGTCGGGCCTGCCTAGTGACCGTTTCATCGATCTTTCCGAGCAGCCCCCTTGCCTCCTCGGGGATGTGCTCCCAGGTCGATGCATTGCTATGAAAGATGAAGTGATCAAAGTGATGATTCCAAATCCTACGCTCGTGCTCGGGTAGGCTTCCAAGCGTCATGAGCGCCAGACGCAGAGCGCTTAGCGGCGAGTCAACATACTCGGGAACCCTTCGCCACCAAGCATTGATGAGTGCATTCACCGAACCCAAGGCCTCTACATGGTGAAACCACATGCTGGGAATGAAGATTGCGTCACCGGGCTCGAGCTCAATATGCTCCGCAGCTTCTAGAGCCTGCTTGAAACGCGGGAATCGGCCGAAATCTGGCTTCGCAAAATCGACAAGACTTATGGGCTGTCCGGCTGGCGTGGGATCGAGCGGACCCATGTAGAGGTTGTGAATCTGCTCCGGAGGAAAAACGGTAAACCGACGACGACCACTCGCCACCACGGCTAGGTTATCGGGTAGGTCGTAATGGGCTGCAATCCGTGTCTGGTTCCCAAGCCACAGGCTCACCAGGGGGTCACGCGGTCCAAGACCCATTGGATTCGCATCCATAAAACCTGGCAGGATCGCCTCGACTGTCGTCGAGCCCACATACAAGGCAGGCGCATGAGTGGCCTGCGCAATGCCGAGTAGTCCTGACAGGACTTGATCCAACGAAGCGGCATGTCGTTTGAAGTTAAAACCTGTGAGGGCTGCATCGGCGTAAAAAACCCGCCCCTGCTCCTCCGGCGGAACCTCAAAGAGCGTGACGTGAACACCGTTGTATCGCTGCATCAAATACTGCGCGAGAGCCAGATCAGACTGGAGTGAGGCTTGGACAACAGGCCAGCTCGCGAACGCACCTCTCACTGCAAACGGGCGCTGAGCCGTTAGAAGCTCACTTGGAATGGCACAGGGGTCAAATGGCTCCGGCCAGAGTGGAACTTCCCGCATTTTTCTGTCAGCGCCTCACATATCGATGCAGCAGACCGGGCAATTGTGCCAGCGAGGCCATTTGCATGTAGATCGCCGTCAGATGGCCGTCTCGCGATAGGCCCTCTAGATCTGCACCCGAGAGATTTGCGAGTCGATCCTCGTTTACAGTAAATAAGCCTGTGAGTCGGGAGTGCTCTCCACTTGGCATTTGAATATCAAGAACAAAGGGCTCAAGGAGTTGAAGCCTCTTGAGCGCGTCGATGAAAAGAGGAAGCTGCTGTGCCTGGGCGTGCAGCTGCTCCATGAGCTTGACGATTTGATCGAGATACTCGCTAAAGCCTCCGTGTGGGAGGAAGAGGGCGCTGCCGACTTCGCCCTCCGCTGCCCGAACCACTCTTGGGCTCTCAAGATCAATATGAAGCTGAAGCGAGTCATCTTGGGCTCGTCCAATTGCGAAGGGCTCTCGCTGCAAGGCCATAGGCACAACGGTTGCATCCCATCCCTGCTCAGTCAGAAATAAATTCTGACCCTCTTCAAGGCCAAACAAAGCAATGGGCTGGAAACCTGAATCGCTCTCAACATGCTGAAAGACGATCGGAAAATGCGCCTGCAAATGCCGAAACTCACCTGGCAGTGCAAGACAGCTGTGGCGGGCATCACCCAAGGCGGCAGATCTTTCCGTGCGAACTCGGAGGTCCCGGTGCTTCACGTTGTCCAACAGAGTGTGTTGTGTCATTGCGGCAGGTGGGTCAATTGATTGATAAGGCTTCTATGACCAGGAAGGCCGGCAAGAAGGCGTTGGGCCTGCCGGTCAGCCTCTTGCAGGCAATGCTCGGCGTGGGCTCGCTCGGCTGGACTCAGTGACATAACCTCCGGCCGAAAACCCATTCCATAGAGCACATATTGATAACTGGCAGCAGGGAACACTTCGTCGATTCTGCCGAAGTCATGGCGGGCAGGGGGCCGTAGTTTCCATAGGGGTAGGGATTCTCTGAGTCTCTCCGTCCATGTATCTGGGCTTCGGTGACGAACCCAATAATCACTGTCTGAGCGCTGCGTCAGGATGTAATGCAGCTTTAAGAAGTCAATCACTCGGGACCACCGATAGGAGAATTCCTCGTTAAAGCGACGCGAGACCGTCTCCATGCCCGCTCTGGTCATTGGAAGCTCACCGGAGATGCGTTGGGCAGACATCTCGACGAGTGCCAAGGCCGATGCCTCGAGCGGCTCAATGAAGCCTGCTGAGAGCCCAACGGCAACGCAGTTCTTTATCCAGAAGGCCTCACGATACCCAGGGTCGAACCGTATCAATCGAGGCTCCCCTCGCTCTCTGGGGGAACCACTTGAATCCAGGTAACGCGAGAGCGCGACTCGCGCCTCGCTCTCATCAGCAAAATCAAGCGAGAAGACGCACCCGACGCCCCTGCGGTTCTGAAGTCCAATGTCCCAGAGCCAGCCCTTTGCCCAAGCAGTCGCAATGGTGCAGGTGGCTAGCGGAGCATCGGATTGCGGGTAAGGAATCTGTACGGCCAGTGCGGCGTTATTGAACAAGGTCCGGCTCTCACTCCGAATGCCCACACCGTAATGCTGACCGATCAGCCGTGCAGCTAACCCGGAACAATCGATAAACAAGTCTGCTTCGAGGTCACCGTGCCTGCGTGTTCGCAGCGCTGAAATATCGCCAGTGGCAGAACAAACAACCTCATCTACATGGTCCAGCACATGGTGCACCCGAAGGCTGCTGCACGCGTGCTCACGGAGCATGATTCCGAACTGACCCGCATCGAAGTGATATCCATAGTTCGTCACCGAGGCAAACTCAGGCGTTTGGGCCTGCTTCGGCGCACGTCCGGCTTCACACAAGCGCACCGACGGGCTTACTGCGTCAGCGAACGACTTCTGGCCCTGCAAGGACATCCAGGCTTGTACCAACTCAGCGTCGTCGTCCCCGATGGGCAGAACGAATGGGTGGTAGTACCGATCGCCATCTTTTCCGGCGGAGCCGGACATCCAGGAATCAAACCGAGACCCTTGCTTGTAGGTTGCCTGGCATTGTCGAATGAAGGCTGTCTCGGACAACCCAATTTTGCGGAGCGTGTCCCGCATCGACGGCCATGTCCCCTCGCCCACTCCGATGATTGGGGTCTCATCGGACTCAACCAACGTGACCGAAAGCTCGGGATGATCAGCAGCGAGCACGCTCGCTACCAGCCACCCTGAGGAACCGCCTCCCATGACCAGGATCCTGGTGATTCGGTCCCTCAAGATGTATCCCTCCAAAAAGTTTTAGAACTTCCAACGGCCCCCGAATACAAATCTGCGACCAAGCTGAGTGACCGATCCGATCTGATTTTCGTTCCGGAAATGGGTACGCACATACGAGTCGGTTAGGTTGATCGCATCAAAGGTGAGACGCAGGTTCTTATTGACGTTATATCCGACACCAAGATCAACCTGCCCGTAGGGCTCCACGTACAAAGGCTGTGCCCCCTCGAGTCCCCCGAAATTAGCCACAAGGTACTTTCCTCGCCAGTTGTAGGCCAGTCTCGTGCTGAAATCAGCCTGCTCATAAAAGCCGACCAGGTTTCCGGAGTCTCCCAAGCCGACCAATACATCTGTCTGAGCACCGGCCTTATTGTTGTCGTAGCTCAGGTCCGAGCGCACCTTGGTGAAGTTGGCAGCCATGCCGTAACCGGAGTTACCGAAGATGTGTTGGAGGTTGAACTCAAGCCCACGGATCTTGCTGGTTCGCTCATTGTTCTCGAATGTTCCCAGCTGGAAAACCAAAAGTGGATCGCCTGGTTGACCTGCAATCGAGCGCGCGGCAACGTCCACCCCAGGTGCAGATGCGAGGTTTGCAAAAATGTACTGGCGAATGCAACCCGAATCGTTCGCCGCGCACCCACCCATCTGAATCGCTTGCTGGTAATAAGCGCCACCAATTGGGGTCGTCAAGCCAGGCACCGTCTGGGGAGCAATGATCGGGGCATTGTAATTGTCGATTGACTTGGTGAAGTAACTCGCCGCCACGTAGCTGCTCTTGGCATAGTAATGCTCAACAGACAGATCCCAGTTCATTGACTCCAGGGGCTTGAGGTCAGGATTTCCGACGGAGCCGGTTCCACCATCAAGGCGAGCCAGACCATTGAGCGTGCGTCCACCTTGTATCGCACTCCATCCGGGACGGCCAATCGTTTTTCCATGGCTGATCCGAAGCTTGGTGTTCCGATCTAAATCTGCGCTCCAATCAATCGAAGGCAGCAAATAGGAATAGCTCCCCTTGCGGGACGCTGAGGTCGTGCCACTGAAGATCACCGGCAGTTCGTTGTCTGCAACCCAACGCACTTGGGTCGGCACAGATTCAACGCTCGGCGACGTAACGCGTGTTCTCTCGTAACGCAGGCCGACAGAGATATCCATGGGTACGTCCCACTCCCACGAGTGGTTGTACTGCCCGTATAGCGACTGGGACTTCTCAGTGGTCCGATAGTCATCCTTGAAGTCGAATGACGCCTTGAGCAATTCGTCGGAGCCGAGAATCTTGATTGCGGCCGCACGCGCATCTTCGAAACTAAAGCCAAAGTACTGGTTGAACAGTCTCGGGTCGTTTGAGCCAGGGATGCTGCTGAAGTAGCGGCTGATGGAGTCCGCCCGCCAGATGTTGTCAGGCATTGCACCCGGCCCACCAGCAGCACCGGAGCCCCACGAGTCGCGCTGCACATTTGCAAATGCAGATCGATTGTCAACCTCGGTCAGTGATAGACCAAAATCAAGACTCGAATCTGGATCGATCTTCCACACCCCCTTGGCTTGGGCTTGGGTGACCTCGTTCCTTTGGTAGCTGTTGCCAAACACGGAGCCCTGCAATTCCTGTAGGGACGGATCTAGCGCGCCGCCCTTGATGTTGAGCACCGGGAACTTATTGCTGAAGTCAACATAGGTGTCGCCTCGATTAAGCGAGGCGGTACCCAACGTGACGTTCGTGCCCAACGGACCGTCTGCGCCCGAGGTGGCGGAGGACCGGTGCATGTCAAAGTCGAAGTTCAGCTGGTTGCTCGCCTTCCACTTCAGGTTCAGTCCGATCTGTTGATTCTTGACCCTAGTCTGAATCGCCGATGCACCCATCGCAACGTCGGAGTTGGTCATGGTCTCGCCATAAATGATGGGAGACGATGGCGACCCAGGCTGGTACTCCCCAAACTGACCGCCATAGTTGAACCACGCAGAGATATCGTTTCTGCGTTGCCGGAATTTCTGCTCGGACAGGACAAAATCCAATGTGGCCACAACGTCACTGGACGGCTTGAGCTGCAACACAGCCTGGCCGTTGAGGCGCTCGCGATGCACTCCCGTAAAGGCGTAGTTCAGATTCTGCGGAACGCTGTAGACGGAATCCGGAGCTGGACGATTTTTGATGGCATTCCATGATGCCGGAGGGAGTCCGCCCCATGCGGCATTTGGGCCACCCCAATCATTGTCCTTAATGCCATCGAATGTCTTCCAGCCGCTGGTGACGGCAGCCTGCGAATAGCCGGAGTCCCGCACCTGGTAGGTTCCCATCAATGTGATGCCAAAGGTGCCATCGCTAGACTGAGTGCTGTAGATACCGCTCAATTCTGGGGTGAGCGCCTTGCCCTGCTGCTCAAGCGGAACATTACGAGCTGTCTCGTCGTTGACCATCTTGACGCCGAACTGGGCGACAGTCTCTTTGATGTCGAACGGACGCTGAGTGCGAACGTTCACCGTGGCGCCCATCCCCCCGGTGGGGCTACTTGCTCGGCTCGTCTTGTAGACCTCGAGGGCCGACACCCCGTCTGCCGCCAAGTTGGAGAAATCAAACGAGCGGGAACTCGGGGCTCCACCGTCGAAACTCGAACCCGGCATCTGCCGGCCGTTCAGAAGGACGAGGTTGAAGTCTGGACCCATACCGCGGACCGTGATGCGTGTGCCTTCACCGTTGCTGCGCTCGATAGAGACGCCGCTTACCCGGCTCAACGATTCCGCCAGGTTTGTGTCTGGAAACTTGCCGATGTCCTCGGCCACAATCCCGTCAACAATTCCCTGGCCCTGACGTTTGAGATTCAGAGAGGTGTCCAGGCTGCTCCGGATTCCGACGACCGTTACTGAAGTGGTCGCAGGCGCCTCTTCTTTCTTAGCCTCTTGGGCCATAACAGACATGGAGCCGAACAAAAGTCCACAGGCAGCAACGAGTGGCTTGACCCTAAAACGGCGAGAATCTGAACGTAAGGCTGATCGCATGCGGGGTTCTCCCAGAAAAGTGACGCGATGATTAAATGTCGGTGAAAGCGCTTTCAAAAATAGAGGCAGACTTTTGTGAAAACGCTTTCAGGGAAGAGAATAAAAAATATTTCTCGCGCCTACAAGCACCTGAACCTTCCGTACAAACCCTAAATCAAGCACACCTTCTGCCCAAGCGCGAGCAGCGACAAGGCCCAAGCGGGGACCACATGAAACATGGTTTCTCCAAGCGTCTGGTTTACCCCTAAACTCCAACCATCCGTCACTTTCATGCTCAGTCAGCCTCGCAGAACATGCCTGCCCGCCGCGCTACAACCACGACTCTAGCCCGCCCCACTGCCCCTGAGGAGGCAGTTACGCTGTCTATGGTGGCCAAGGCGGCAGGGGTCTCCGCCAGTACCGTCTCACGAATTTTGAATGGCACCGCCGCCGTCAACGAGGCGAAAAGCAAAGCCGTACATGAGGCGATTGCAGAGCTCGGCTACATTCCGAATCCAGTGGCGCGAGGACTCGCTGGTGGGCGCACGCTCAGCATTGGCGTCGTGACCCAATCCATCGACAGCCCGTTCTACGGGGTCGCGCTTCGTGGCATTGAGGATGAACTGGACCGCGTTGGCTACAGTCCGCTGTTTGTGAGCGGGCACTGGAATGCCACCGAGGAGGCTCGGTGCTTCGACATGCTGCGCTCTCGACGTGTCGATGGAATTATTGTGCTCACCGGCCGGCTTAGCGATTCAGCACTCAAGCACACCGCCAAAAGCTTGCCCATCGTCGCAACCGGGAGGAGGCTTCGGGCACCGAATTTGTTCAGCTTGGACTTCGACAATCAATTGGGCGCCCGGCTCGCGACCCAGCACCTCGTAGAGCTCGGACACAAACGTATTGCCTTCATAGCGGGCAACTCAGAGCACCCAGACGCCAACGAGCGACTCAATGGATACAAGGCCGGGCTCGAACAGGCCGGCATTGCTTTTGACCCTGAACTGGTTGCACCCGGCCTCTTTCATGAGGAGAGCGGCCTCCTTGCAACAGAGCGCCTCCTGGATACGCGACGGCGATTCACCGCCCTGTTTGCTGCAAATGACCAGATGGCACTCGGTGCTTGCCTTGCGCTTCATCGCCGCGGACTGCGCATCCCGCAAGACGTTGCCGTGATGGGCTTTGACGACCTCTCGATCTCACGCTACAGCACCCCCCCACTCAGCACGATTCACCACCCAGCTTATGAACTCGGGCAAGGTGCAGCATCGGCCATGCTCTGTCTGCTTCGCGGCGAGAAGCCCACCTTTGAGTTGCCGGGCCCTAAGGTTGTCGCTCGAGAATCTACAGACGCAAAACGCTGAGGTAAGGCATTCCCTTATTTGACAGCCTTGACAGCGCGTCAGCATAATTTGAAACCGCTTTCATAAAGCTTTCAGTTTGGATCTAAACGGGTCAATGTTCAGCACAAAGCCCACCTCGACGCCCCCGGCAAAACGTTACAGACGTCAGCTCATCAAGGGTTTGACAGGCTCCGCTGGGCTATGTGTGGCGCCCCTCTCTTGGTCCAAGCCGCTTGAACCGGTGCGCCTTTCGGTAGCAGCCTTTCCGCTGGTCGACGAAATCATCAAAGCAGCGACCCCCAGATTCAACCAGCAGTTTCCTCACGTTCGAATCGAGCTCACCAGCCGCCAGTACGCAGACCATCACACCGCAATGACGACAGCGCTTTCGACAAGCGTTCGCCTGCCCGACGTCATGGCGCTCGAGTCAAGCTACGTTGGCCGTTTTTCTCACGGGTATGGCCTTGAGGATCTCTCAAGCGGCCCCTACGACCTGGACAGTCTTAGCCATCGCTTCGTACCTTACGCATTTGGTCAAGCATTAAACAAACGCAATGAGCGCGTCGCAGTGCCAACTGATATTGGGCCGGGCACGTTGCTTTACCGGAACGACCTGTTATTGCGGGCTGGCCTCTTACCCCAAGACCTCTCCGCCTCGTGGGAGGGCTATGTTCAAGCAGGACGGCGCATCAAGGCAGTCACAGGAGCCTACCTCGTTGGCCATGCGCGTACCGTGAAGGACATCCTTATTCGCGTTGGCCTGCGCGCAGGCGATGGTCTTTACTTCGATGCGGAGTCCCGCGCCACCGTGAATTCCCCGAGGTTTAAGCGCGCGTTTGAGCTTTCGCGAGAGGTACGCGGCCTCGGGCTGGACGCCAGAGTCAACGCATGGTCCAACGAATGGGCTGAAGGATTCAGGCGTGGATCCATCGCGACCGATCTGACTGGGGCCTGGATGGTCGGACAGATGGCCAACTGGGTCGCGCCATCGACCAAGGGTCTCTGGCGAGTGACACAACTTCCAGAGCAGACCTACGTTGACTACGGAGGCACCTTCTATGCCATTCCCAGGCGGGCGAACGAGCACACCAAGCCCTGGGCTTGGGAGTTCATCAAGGCGCTCACGCTCGACGCACAACTCCAAATCGGTGCGTTCAAGTCGCAAGATGCATTCCCCGCACTGGTGGAAACCCATCAAGACCCTTTTTTTGCAGAGCCCATCCCCTTTCTGGGTGGGCAACCCGCTCGACTGCTGTGGCGGGAGTCAGCTCAGCAGATTGTTGCCACGCAGCCTCACAAGCAAGCCAAATTCGCCGAGGAAGTCATCAATATTGAGCTGGACAACGTATTGGGGAATCGAAAAAGCATCGACAGCGCACTGGCGGATGCACAACGGCTCATTGAGAGACGAGCGCGTCGATAGCAATGGCTATATCTCGTCCCCCTTTTAGGCTCTCACCTCGATTGGCCCCGTATTTTTTTATTAGTCCGTTTCTGATTTTATTTGTCGTGTTTGGGCTCTTTCCCCTGATGTTCTCTCTGTATCTCGCCTTTCAGTCCTGGGAACCAACAAGCGGCCTGGCATTTATGGAGTTTGTGGGCTGGGAGAACTTCTCGTTCGCCTTCCAAGACGAATGGTTTTGGAAGTCGCTTGGAAATACGCTCTGGCTTGCGATCGCCGCAGGTGTCCCACAGCACCTGGTGGCTATTCCACTCGCTGTGTTCATCCACACCGCATTTAGGCGGCTTCGCAATAGCATGATGGCGGCTTATTTCGTGCCGTACATCACGTCTACTGTCGCGATCTCCATCATGTTCAGTGCCCTGTTTTCAACAGACTTCGGAATGATCAACAGCGCACTGCATGCAGTTTTTGGTGTGTCCCCGATTGACTGGTTGAACGACCCAAACACCATCAAACCGGCAATCGCATTTGTTGTTTTTTGGCGTTTCGTTGGCTTTAATGTGGTGCTCTATCTGGCCGCCTTGCAGTCGATTCCAAGGGACTTATACGAGGCCGCGACCATAGATGGTGCGTCGAGTCTGCAACAGTTCTGGTTTATCACCCTACCCAGCCTGAAACCCATGATGTTCTTTGGATTCACCCTGAGCATCATTGGAGGTCTCCAGCTTTTCGAGGAGCCTTTCATTCTGACCGCAGGCAGCGGGGGTACCGACCAAGCGGGCATGACAGCTGCTCTGTACCTCTATCGCATGGCCTTCGACTTTAATGACCTCGGGGGCGCAAGTGCCATGTCATGGATGCTCTTCGTCTTGGTTGCGGTACTGACATATGGAATGAGCCTGGTATTTCGAGACAAGGCTGACGCGCCCGCTGGAGGGATACGCTAAATGTCCACAATGCACATCAGCAAGTTGGGCGCTTATGTCTTGGTTGGGGCGGGCTGCCTTGTCATGCTTGCACCGTTTTACTTCATGTTCGTTTTTGCTACTCACTCGCGTGGCGATATTTTCAACCTACCCCCTCCCTATTGGTTCGGGACACACTTTTTTCAAAACATTGAAATTCTGACCAACCGCCTTCCCTTTTGGGTAAACCTGGGGTGGAGTATTTACGTAGCGCTCGCTTCCACAGCGCTCACGCTCCTCTTTTGCTCTATGGCCGGTTACGCGTTTGCGCTCATGGAGTTCCGCTACAAGCGCGCGCTGTTCACGCTGGTGATGTCCACCATGCTGCTGCCGACCTTCATGAACATGATCCCAACGTTCATGATCATGGATGCCCTCGGTTGGATTGACGAGCATCGGGCGCTTTACATTCCCGGTGCGGCAAGTGCATTCGGTATTTTTCTCATGCGTCAGTTTTCGATTGCATCTATTCCGAGGGAACTCATTGAGGCTGCTCGCATGGATGGCTGTAGTGAATTCGGCATATTTTGGAGGATCGTGCTGCCACTCCTAAGGCCTGCCCTTGGGACCCTTGGACTCGTCACATTCATTGCCTCTTGGAACAACTTTATGAGTCCCCTCATTGTGATGCGAAGCATTGAAAACTACACGCTCCCCCTTGCCCTCAGAAGCCTGCAATCCCCAGTAAACACCGAGTGGGGCGCCCTGATGGCCGGATCCGCAATCGCCACGATCCCACTTCTGGTTCTGTTCGCAATCTTTTCGAAACAACTTATCGCAGGACTAACCTCGGGTGCAGTGAAGTAATGACCTTAACTTTGGAAGCAGATCATGTTTGAAGACGTCAGACTGTCCACACAATTTCCAGCGAATTTTATTTGGGGGGTTGCTACAAGTGCCTTCCAGATTGAGGGGGCAGCGCAGCAGGACGGCCGTGGAGAATCCATATGGGACCGATTCTGTCAGCGGCCTGAAGCAATTGCGGACGGCAGCAACGGAGATGTCGCTTGCGACCACTACAACAGGCTCGAGGAGGACCTTGACCTGATCGCATCTCTCGGCGTCACCGCCTATCGCTTCTCAATCTCTTGGCCACGCGTACAACCACTCGGCCTTGGCGATTGGAACGAGCCTGGGCTTACCTTTTACGATCGATTGGTCGACGGCCTTCGCGACAGAGGCATAGAGCCTCACATCACACTGAATCACTGGGATTTGCCACAACATTTGCAAGACCTTGGCGGCTGGCAAGCCAGGGAGACCGTAGACCACTTTGTAACCTATGCACTAGGCATCTACAGGCGGCTCGGGGACCGGGTGGCAGCCATAACGACCCACAATGAACCCTGGGTCGTTGCTGTTCTGGGCCACGAAACAGGCATTTTTGCCCCAGGCATCAAGGATCGGCGGATCGCCACTCAGGTTTCACACCACCTCTTGCTTAGCCACGGAAAGGCCGTGCGGGCGCTGCGTGAAGCGGGATGCAGCCTGCCGCTTGGCATTGTGCTAAACCTCTCACCGATCGAGCCCGCCTCGGAACTCCCTGCCGATCTCGCATGCGCCCACATGGGCGACGCAAAAGGTCGGCGCTGGTACGCAGACCCGCTGTTTAAGGGTCACTATCCTCAAGAGGTCCTCGATGAACTTGGCGCTGATGCGCCAACGGTTCTGCCAGGTGACATGGAGGCTATCGCAACGCCCATCGATTTTCTGGGCGTGAATTACTACACGCGTCAGGTCGCACGCGCATCGGGTCCCGTGGATCTAAAAACCCTTGGCCTGCCGCTCACGGAAATGGGGTGGGAGGTCTACCCGAAGGGTCTGACGGACCTGCTCATGCTCTTGCACCAAGACTATGCTCTTCCAGACATCATCATCACTGAGAACGGTGGGGCATTCAAAGATCCGTGGGTCAATGGTCACGTTCATGACGCCGATCGCATCGATTACCTTCGCACCCATATTCAAGCCGTTGCTCAAGCCATGGACCAAGGGGTCCCAATCACGGGGTATATGGTCTGGAGCCTGATGGATAACTTCGAATGGGCCAGTGGATACAGCAAACGCTTTGGGCTCGTGCACGTCGATTACGAGACGCTCAAGCGTACGCCCAAGAGCAGTGCCCACTGGTATCGAGACTTTCTGAAGTCTGCCCAGGTGTTTCACCAATCGAAGCAGAGTGCCTGAGAACATGGAGATCACGGCGCACCTCAGCCTTCGCGGACTCACAAAGCGCTACGGACAGCAAGAGGTCATCCGCGGGGTGGATCTCGATATTCTCAGGGGAGAGTTCCTCATCCTGGTGGGGCCCTCAGGGTGCGGGAAGTCGACACTGCTGCGCATGATCGCTGGCCTCGAGGACATTTCTGGGGGTGAGCTAGTCATAGACGGGAGGCGCATGAATGAGATACATCCTGCAGATCGCGGCGCCGCAATGGTCTTTCAAAACTATGCGCTTTATCCCCATATGACTGTCGCCGAGAACATGGGATTTGCACTGAAGATGGCGGGCGTCGGACGCCCAGAGAGAGCGCAGAGGGTCGAGGAGGCAGCAGCAGCATTGCGCATATCAGACCTGTTGGGACGCTACCCCAAACACCTCTCCGGCGGTCAACGCCAACGGGTGGCCATTGGCCGCGCGATTGTGCGAAAGCCCAGTGTGTTTTTATTTGATGAGCCACTCTCCAACCTCGATGCCTCACTTCGGACAGATATGCGTATTGAGCTCGCACGCCTACACCAAGAGCTCAAGACAACCATGATCTATGTCACCCACGACCAGGTAGAGGCGATGACTCTCGGAGATCGCATTGCTGTCCTGAGGGAGGGCAAGGTCGAGCAATTGGGGCCGCCTCTCGATCTCTACAATCAACCACGGAATCTGTTCGTCGCGGAATTTCTGGGCACTCCGAAAATCAATGTTGTGAGCCAGCCAGGGGATCGTGCCTGCGAAACGCATCGGCAATTGTGGATTGCGCTCACCCAAGGGCGATCTGATGCAGCGAACGCACGATATGCAGCAGTCCGCGCCGAGCAGGTCATCCTGAGACTACCTGGGGAGGGAGTGTCCGCCAAAGTGGCCATGGCAGAGCACCTCGGTGAGTCAACCATCCTTCATCTCGAGATCGACGGCCTCAAGGAACTATTCCGAGTGAGAACGACTGAATCGGCGAGGTTGTTCACCTCCGGAAGTGCAGTGTCGATTGGCCTCGATTCCACGCACACCCTTCTCTTTAATGACGCACCACACGGAGCACACTGAAGTGAAAACATCCGCAACGATTGCCGCCGGAGTTTGGATTGCACTCACCCTAGGCCTGACCTCAGTAGCCCATGCAGCAGCACCGAGGGCATTTGAACCTCCTCGCGACTATCAATTGGTCTGGGCAGACGAGTTTGACCAACCCGGACTCCCTGACCTGACGCGTTGGGCTTTCGACACCCACCGCAACAAAGAGGGGTGGTACAACAACGAAAAGCAGTACTACGCGCATGGTCGTCAGCAGAATGCTGTTGTGCGAGATGGCCGGCTGATCATTCACGCCCGAAAGGAGTCGCTTCCCGCCGAACAAGACTGGGGAGGCCAGCGTTACACCTCCGCCCGGCTCATCACGCGAGGACTGGCGGAATGGACATACGGCTTCTTTGAGGTCAGTGCGAAGATGCCTTGCGGCCAAGGAACTTGGCCAGCCATCTGGACCCTAGGAAGTGGCGGTCGCTGGCCTGACGATGGGGAGCTTGACATCATGGAACATGTTGGAAGCAATCCGGAATACGTCTCCAGTGCCGTTCATGTCTCCATGGGACATGCTGGCCAGGCGTTCAGCGGCTCGATGCGGGTTGCTGATGCCTGTCAACGCTTTCATCGGTACCAGATGCACTGGACACCAAACGGCGTAACTTTTGGCGTGAACGGGCAGGCTTTTCTGCGGTACCCCAAAACCGATGTAGGCGCGCGGGGCTGGCCGTTCGATGCTCCGCAGTACCTGCTCTTGAACATTGCGATTGGGGGTGATCTGGGGGGCGCGGTCGATGATGCGATTTTCCCGGTGGCCATGGAGATCGAATACGTCCGGGTGTATCAGAATGACTGGCGGAGGCGGTGAGATTCGAACTCACGGAGGGCGCGAACCCTCGCCGGTTTTCAAGACCGGTGCATTAAACCGCTCTGCCACACCTCCAAGCCGTGGCATATTGTACCAATGCCTACGCCACTTTCTGCCGCACGATACCGAACCGAGCTTGCGCACCTCCAGTTAGAGCTCGTCAGACTCCAAGAGTGGGTGAAACAAACCCAAGCCCGAGTGGTAGTCATATTTGAGGGACGCGATGCCGCCGGCAAAGGTGGGGTCATTAAGGCCATCACAGAGCCACTCAGTCCTCGCGTCTGCCGCGTAGCGGCCTTGGGTAAGCCAACGGAAAAAGAGCGCTCACAGTGGTACTTCCAGCGATATACAGCCCACCTACCCTCTGGCGGAGAGATCGTCCTATTTGACCGTAGCTGGTACAACCGAGCGGGCGTCGAGCGGGTCATGGGATTTTGTTCAGAGGTGGAGTATCAAGACTTTCTCCACGCCTGCCCAAAATTTGAGGCGCTCTTGGTTCATTCCGGCATCTTGCTTGTGAAGTACTGGTTCAGTGTGAGCGAGCAAGAGCAAGAGCGCAGATTTCAAGAACGGGCCAGTAACCCAATGAAGCGATGGAAGCTGAGTCCCATTGACATCGCAGCGCGAGACCATTGGCTGGAATACTCAAAGGCGCGCGACATCATGATTGCGCACACCGATACAGCGATTGCACCCTGGTACATCGTTGAAGCCGAGGTGAAAGAGCGCGCGCGTCTGAGTTGTATTGCTCACCTGCTGTCACAGATCCCGTATCAGTCAGTGAAATTGCCCAGCGTTCGACTGAGAGCCCGCAGAAAGACGACTGCGCAGTATGTGCGACCGCCAAAGGACCAGCTGCACATGGTCCCCGACTACTTTAGTCTCCCCACTATTTCCAAATAGACCGTCAACCGACCATCGGCTGCACTCGAACATTACGGACGCGACTTGTCACCGCAAGCTCGGTAACATTCATCCTTCCGCGGTGAAATGTGGGGCTCTTATGCTGGTTTCAGCACTTTTCTCTCCTTACCTCAGTTCGACCCTAGCTTGGCGGCATGCATGGATCACCGCCCTCGGGTATGCCTGCCTCGCAGCACTCGGGCTCGCCTTGGTTTCTGGAGGCCAATACGCCAGCCCCATCTTTCCAGCGGCCGGATTTGGCCTAGCCGCCGTGTTGGTCTATGGCCCGAGCATGCTGCCCGCCCTCTTCGTCGGGTCGCTCATTGTGAATATCTTCAACGGCCTCCTCTTAGGCCAAGGAGTGACGCAGGCGCTTGGCGTAGGCGTTGCAGTCGCCTTCGGCGCTGCGCTCCAGGCCCAAGTGGGGAGCATGCTCATCCACTGGCAGCTCAATGATCGTTGGCAGCGACTAGAGGACGAGCGAGATGCGTCACTTTTCCTGCTCTGGGGAGGGCTCGCCGCAGCTTTCGTATCGGCCAGTGTCGGAAATCTTGCCTTGTGGACCGCGGGCATTGTTCCAAGCACGGGACTCCCAGAGAGCTGGCTCACGTGGTACGTGGGCGACACCCTGGGTATATGGGTTGTCGCCCCCATTGCACTGGCCATCTGGGGACGCGAGAGCACGCTCTGGCAATCTAGGCTTCGCGCCATGCTGCTTCCGTCCGCTTTGCTGATTGCCATGGCCCTCACAGCATTCTGGGTCATGGGGCAACTCGAGGCCGTCTCGAAGCAAAAGGCGCTCGACCGAAGCAGCGAGGAAATTGCTCAGCGCGTAAACGACCGCCTGAGTGCGAGGCTTTCTGCCCACAGAGAGGCACTCACCGCGCTTCGGCAGTTTGCGGAGGAACAGCCCAACGCGAGTTACGAGACATTTTCGGCTTTCGCTCAGACACTCCTTGCAGCGAACCCAGACCTCTTTGCGCTGAGCATCAATGACCGTGTGCTCAATGCCGATCGCCCCAGCTATGAAGCGACCGTATCCCGTCAAATTAACCAGCCTGGTTTTGTCATTCAGCACCGAATTGATGGGAAGCTTCAGCCTGCGCCGAGCAGACCGGAGTATGTTCCGGTCCGGATGATCGCGCCGCTGGACGGAAATAAGGCAGCCCTGGGCTTCGATATTTTCTCAGAACCTATTCGCCGCGATGCAATTGAACGTGCGTTCACAAGCAGAGCATTTGCGGTCACAGCGCCCATCCAATTGGTCCAAGAGGACAAACGACGCATTGGTCTGCTCGCGCTCATGCCTTACTACAGCCGTCAGACTGGCACCGCTCGGCCCGCAGTTGCCGGTTTTGCCGTGGCAGTGATCAAACTCGATGAGATGGTCAACCTCAAACATTGGGCTGCGGCCGAATCCCAGCTCATTTTTCAGCTTACCGACACACTGGCGACATCGGGCAAGCAACTCCTCTTTCGGTCCAACGCAGCGCTCGGTGACTTCAGCGCTTTCGCGACTACGCAGGCCTCCTGGTCTCAAGCCCTCCCCGTCGCTGATCGGCAGTGGCTGCTCAGTGTGTTTCTGCCTGAGGGGGGTGCAGCAGCAGCCGGTGTGCCCGCCTCTTGGTGGGTCGGCATTTCGGGCTTCTTACTCACCGCACTCATTCAACTCATGATGCTCGGCATTACTGGTCGGTCTGCCCAGCTCAAGGCTGCGCACGAAGAGGTGAGTCGACTTGCGCTCTACGACCCACTCACCGGGCTTCCAAATCGAACCTTATTTTTTGACCGTCTGCACATGGATCTTCGACACACCAGTCGAGAGGCAAAACGGCATGCCCTGCTATACCTGGATCTCGATCAGTTCAAATCGATCAATGACTCGTCGGGCCACGCTGCAGGAGACCAGGTGCTCAGAGAAGCTGCTCGCCGTATGCAGAGCCTGGTTCGAGAGAACGATACCGTCGCCCGCATGGGAGGAGATGAGTTCCTGATTCTGCTTCACGATGTCGGCGAGGCAAGTGCAGCTTTGCGGGTGGCCGAAAAGCTTCTAAAGGCGCTGTGTGAACCGGTTTATTGGCGGGGTGAGGCACTTCCGCTGGCTTGCAGCATTGGGCTCGCTGTATTCCCCGACCATGCTACGGATCAGGAGAGTCTGATTCGGGCAGCAGACGCTGCAATGTATCGCGCGAAGGCTGAGGGACGCGGACAAATCCGCGTCGCATCAAAACATTAAACTCACTGAACGCCCAGCAGCTCGACGTCAAAAATAAGGGTGGCGTTTGGTGGAATAACGCCGCCCGCCCCTCGGCTGCCATATCCAAGTGCGGCTGGAATGATCAGCACCCTTTGCCCGCCTACCTTCATGCCGGCCACACCCTGATCCCAACCCTTAATGACGCGACCCGCACCCAGTGGGAAGACAAACGGTCGTCCGCTGTCTTTGGAACTGTCGAATTTCTGGCCCCGCCCGTTCTCTTGGCCAGGGTTATAGAGCCAGCCGGTGTAGTGCACCTGAACACGCTGCCCAGATTTTGCCTCTGGTCCGGAGCCAACAACCCGGTCGACCATTACCAAGGCCGAGACGGGCTCTGGTGGTAGGTTTTGTAGCGGTGGGGCCGCGGTTGCACTCGAGGCTACAGCCAATGCTGGTGCGGCAAACAAAGCAGTAATGCTTGACCAAATTCCCATACTGTCTCCATAAAATACCGAATTGACGAAACGAAGTAAGCTCGAGAAAGTCTAGCTGTTTTGTTGATTCATACACATGGAGCCACCGCATGCAGCGCACGCCTTTATTCCTCGCACTCGCCATTGCCTTTTCCTCGTCCCAGGCGTGGTCTAGTCCACCCGACAAGGCCGCGGCGACCCCAGCCGCTGCTCCCACTGCAAACAACGCCAAGGCCCCCGCGGCAAAACCCGGTGAACCCAAGCCCTTCGCAGATGTCACTAAAGACTTTAAAGCGACTGAGGGACTCTTTCCCATCTGGACCAAAGATGGCAAGACGTTTTTAGAAATTCCAGAGGCGTGGCTCAACAAACCGTTTCTGTTCACGATCAATGTTGCAGAGTCCATTGGGGAGAGTGGCCTGTACGCAAGCCAGATGGGTATGAAACAGATGGTCCAATGGGAGCGTCACGGTGAGCAGATTCAGCTCATTGCGCTGAACACCAAGTTTCGAGCCAGCGGCGAGGGGCAGGTCGCTGCATCGCAGGCCTTCTCACCCAGCCTACTGGCCTATGGCAAGCAGGCGAGTGCCCCGCATCCCGAACGCAAAAGCATCCTAGTTGACGCCAATGGGCTCCTGATGCGAGACATTCTTGGACTCTCCACTCGCCTCGAAATGTCCTTTCGTCTGCCCTTCTCTCTCGATGCAGGCAATTCGCGCTTTTCAGCTACGCGATCAGATGCTCAACTCGCAGCATTGACAGCTCGCATGCACTTTGCGACGCCTCGCATCCCTGCACCGTCTCCTGTATTCACACCCGGTGCACCACGACCCACCCCACCAGAGGCAACCCCAGATCCTCGCAGCATGTTCTTTTCACTGGTCTACAGTTTCAGGGCACTGCCCGAGCAAGCCATGCGCCCCCGGCTCGCAGATCCTCGGCTTGGGCATTTCACTGAGTCCTACACGGATCTGTCGGATGACAGCCGACCCAACACCCGTGTCCACAACATCAAGCGCTGGAGGCTCGAGAAGGCCAGTCCGCTTGAGGCGCTCTCGGAGCCCAAGCAGCCCATCGTTTTTTGGCTTGACAAGAATATTCCCTCGAAGGTGCGGCCCGCGGTTCGAGACGGAATCCTAGAGTGGAATAAGGCCTTTGAAAAAATTGGGTACAAGAACGCAATCGTTGTGAAGCAGCAGCCCGATGACGCCAACTGGGACAATATGGACGCCGGCCACGCCTCTGTTCGGTGGTTTGTTGGCTCCGACGTTGGGTTTGCAATTGGCCCAAGCCATGCTGACCCGCGCACCGGCGAAATTCTTGATGCTGACATGGGTATGAGCGATGTGTTCGGCCGCGGCACGCGCCGTCTGGTCAGCGACGACGTCGCCCGTGAATCCTCGAGCCGCGCACCCTTCACCCAAACCGTCTTCGATCTCAGCAGCCTTCACACCCATCATGACGCCTGCACGTATGCGAATGAAGCAGCCCATGAAATGAGTTTTGCCCTTGACTTACTCGAAGCACGTGGACTCGACCCCAACGGGCCAGAGGCAGATCGACTCGTGCTCGAGGCCATCAAGGACACAATGATGCACGAGACCGGACACGTCCTTGGACTCAAACATAACTTTAAGGCGAGCACCACCGTCACACAGGCACAGCTCAAAGACGGCACCTTCACCCAGACGCGCGGAACCTCTGGCTCGGTCATGGACTACAACGCCTTTAACCTCCCGCTCGAGAGGGAGGCCAAGAGCACGTTTAGCAACCTCACATTAGGGCCATACGACTACTGGGCCATCGAGTACGCCTATACGGCGATCGACCCAACGAAGGAGGCGGAGACACTCTCCAAAATTGCCGGACGCAGTCAGGAGCCGGGCCTTGCCTACTCCGATGACATGGACGCTGGGCGTGGGCCAAACGGCGGCTTCGATCCGATGAGCAACCTGTTCGATCTCGGTGAGGATCCACTGGCCTGGTATCAACGCCGACTGCAGTTGTCAAAGGAGCTCTGGCAACGCGTTCAGAGCCAGCCCGTGCAAGCCGGCGAGGACCCACTCAAACGCAGGCGCAGCCTGATGTCTGGCTTTAGACTGCTGCGTGCACTGCCAACAGACGCTGCGAAGTATGTGGGTGGCGTTTACGCAGTGCGTGATCTGCCAGGAAGCGCGAGACCAAACTTCAAGCCAGTGGAGCCCAGCAAGCAAAGAGAAGCGCTTGAGTTCCTCACTCGCGAGCTGTTCAGTGCAAGAAGCTTCGATTTCAAGCCCGAGTTTCTTGCAAACTTGGCACCCGATTACAACGAGTGGGATCGGGGTGGCCCCGTCGACATTCCGGGTATGGTGCTCAGCCTCCAGACTCGATCACTCGACCGCCTGATGTCTGGCGACACAGCAAAGCGGGTTCTAGATCTTCCACTCCTGATTCCTGCCGCAGAGCGTAAGGGAACAATCAACCTGCCCGAGGTCTACGGCAGCCTGCGCACGGCGATTTGGAGCGAACTGACGGCAGGGACTTCGATCAGCAGCATGCGCCGCAATTTGCAGCGCGAGCACATAAAACGCCTACAGCTGATTCTGACAAGAGGTGTATCGCCAGGCGGGAGCAGCATGACTGTCGCTCGGGGCTACGCAATCAGCCTGCCCCCCTCACCCATGCCAGCTGACGCAATTAGCCTGACTCGCGTTCAAGCGAAGCGGCTTCAGAACGACGTCCGTCGCGCGCTTACCAAGCCAGGACTCGACTTCGAGAGCCGCGCGCACTTGGCTGAAACGCTCGACAGCCTGACCGCTATGCTAAATGCCCAGATGTCTCGCAGCTAACTCTAGGGCGCAACGGGGATCAGAATCTCGTTGCGCCGGTTCCAGGGCAATGTGAACGGATCGTTGTACCTGGCGACCTGCGCGTTCCCTGTGCGCACCCAGCCCCGTTCCTTGATCCAAGCCTCTAATTCGGCTGTCTTCTCGGCGACGGACGCCTCAGTGGTAAACCCACTGAAGCGGATTACGGCCATATGGTGCTCACCGACAGCGCGAATGCGAACAGAGGGGTCATTGGGTTTGGGCAGCGCATCGACGCTCATGCCAGATGGCATGACAAAATGCAGGCGCCAGCCATCGGGTTTAGGCTCGAGCGTTACGGGCGCAGTCATGGCGATTTTCTGAGACTCGCCAGACCCTGACTGATTGCCTCCGAAGATATAACCGGCCACGCGTCGAAATCCAGACCGACTGGCCTCATCAAACCCACCTGTAACCTCGGTCTCTGCTACGACAAAGCCGGGATAACGGCGCAATTCAAGCTGGCCGGATGGGTGCTGTTGAACCCGCTCAAATCTTGGCTCTTCTACGGCCATAGCTCCTCCGCTAACCCCGAGACCGCAGGCCATAAGCAGGGCTGTAGCGGTCGATATAAATGCGCGTCTTTTCATGATGCGCTACTGAGGAAAAATATGGGTGAACCGCTGACCCTGGTATTCGAATACGACGGTCCAGCCGCGCTGCATGGTAACCGGCACCATTCGGCAAACGGTTCGCCGCTGAGCCTGAACACCGGGGGTGGAGCCAACCTGACTGCCGATGATCGCTCCTGCAACCGCAGCAGCCGTCTTGCCACTGCCCTCACCCACTTGGCTTCCGATTAGCCCCCCAATGATGCCCCCAGCAATGGCGCCATCGTTGGTTTGGGACTCGACAATTTCCTCGGTGCATTGACGCTCTTGGAGCGTGACGAATCGAGGGGTCTTGCTGACCACCACAGCAACCTCCTGCGTGAGCGGTGCTGGCGAAGAGCCATACGCATTGGGAGCTTGGGCCAATGCCTGGGTCGAGAAGAGCGTGAGAAGCGCGGAGCTTGCTGAGAGGAGAACGGGTTTCATGGTGAACCTCCAATAGTGAGTATTAGAACTGAGACCGCCATTTTCGCTCTTTGTTCACACCCGGGACCCAGTCTGAAGGTTAGTCCTTCTTCTCGTGCACCTCAACGTCGATTACATCATCGTCGCCCCGGTTGCGAGACGCCCGAGACGAAACAGCGACCTGTGCTTGCCTCTGGCCCGTGGCCAACGTAATGAGGAAGTTGATCAGAGAGAATGTGAAGGCCGCGAGTACAGCCATCCAGTAGCCTGACAGATGGAAGCCCTCAACCAGTTCCGCGACAATGAGCAACACGAGCCCGTTGATGAGGGGTATGGCGAGTCCAGCAGACAGCACAATGAAGGGTAGGCTCAATAGCAAAAGCACCGGCTTGAGTGTGAGATTGAAAAGGGTCAGCACAAGGCTCGAGACAAACAGACTCTCCAGGCCATCGAACCAGAGTGACTCAAAGAAGTGGTCAACAATCCAGAGCGCAATGCTCGCGCTGAGCCAACTCAGTGTGACACGAGCCAACCAGGGCCAGGATCGGTTAACGGGATTCGGGGGTGAACCAGTCGGGCGCATAGTGACCAGTCTGCATGCGTGAGAGCCAATAGGCACAAGCCAATGTTTTGGCGTCTGTGACCAAGCCCTGCCCAATCGCATCAAAGAATGCATCGAGTGGAAGTCGAACCAGATCGAGGCATTCGCCAGCCTCGCGTTGCGCTACCCCCTCAGTGAGCCCGCGTGCGAGAAAGAGGTGGATTACCTCGGTCGAATAAGAAATGACGGGGTGCATCGGACCCAAAGCCGCCCACTCGCTAGCGGTGAATCCAGTCTCCTCGCGAAGCTCCCGCGCGGCGGTTTGGATGGGCGCCTCTCCCGGGTCGAGCTTACCGGCTGGAAACTCTAAAAAGCTTCGATTAAGCGGATACCGCCACTGACGCTCCAGGAGTACGCTTCCGTCCTCAAAGAGTGGAACCATGGCAGCAGCGCCCGGGTGTAGGGTGTATTCACGAATGCAATGGCTTCCATCTGCGGCGATTGCCTCATCGCGATAGATTTTGAGCAGTCGGCCATCGAGGAGATATCTGCCCGATACACGCTGCTCGGCAAGTTGCGGAGCGGGCTCGGTCGGTAAGGGCTGCGGCCGAGGATCGACGACCGATGCGTCAGGCGTCTGAGACATGCCCGCCCCTGCGGCGCAGCAAGTGCCGATAGACATAGCCGGGATAAGCCATGACCAGGAATAAAAGTGCTGTCATCGCATAGAAATTCCAGGTCTGATTCTGAATGGCGCCGAGTCGCCCTTCCACCAGCAAACCAAACCCCAAGGTAAGGGCATAACCAACTAAGAGCTCAAGCAGTCGAAAGCTAAAGGACTTAGGTCCTTTGAGAAAACCCAGACGGCGTTGTGCCACAAAGGGAAAGTTAGCGAGCAAAAAACCCACTGCGAGCCAAAGGACTGCTGCCAGGGTGACGCTCATGCTGCGAGCGAAGCCCGAACGACCTGGATGCACCAAGCCATGATGGGTCCGGGGAGGATCCCCAACAACAACACAGCAATACTATTGAGTGACAGAACGGACTGCTGAAAGGCGCACAGAGAATGGCTCTGGTTTTCAGACTCTGGCTCATCGAAGAACATGACCTTGACAATGCGAAGGTAGAAGAATGCGCCAATCAGTGAGGCCAAGACGGCAAGCACCGCCAGCCAAATGTATCCAGCAGAGACAACTGACTCGAGAACCACAAGCTTTGCATAGAAGCCCACCGTCGGGGGAATACCAGCCAGTGAGAACACCAAAATCAGCATCGCCCAGGCAAGCACCGGGCGGCTTCTGCCAAGCCCCTTGAAGTCATCGAGGCGATCGAGATCGAACCCCTTAGAAGACGCCAGCAGAATCACACCAAAGCTGCCGAGCGCGGTCAACGCGTAGGTGACCACATAGAACATGGAGGCCGCGTAGGCCTGAACGGCCAGGCCCATGGCGCCACCGCCCGCCTGCTCAACTGCCAGAGTACCGGCCGCGGCCGAACCGATAGGAACCTCGAGAACCCCAGACGCCAAGGCCAGAAGCATAAAACCCATGTGCGCAATGGTTGAATACGCCAGCACGCGCTTGAGGCTTGTTTGAGCAATGGCGACCACATTACCCACGATCAGGGACAACACACACAACACCAAAAGCATCTGCTGCCAGTCCACCGCAACACCAATGAGCCCAGAGACCAACAGACGTATCACCACCGCAAAGGCTGCAAACTTGGGGGCTGCTCCAATCAGCAGCGTGGTTGCCGTCGGAGCGCCCTGATACACATCGGGCACCCACATGTGGAAAGGTACGACCCCAAGCTTAAACGCGAGGCCGGCCACAATGAAGACCGTTCCGAACACCATGACAAGACGATCGGCACCGGGGGCGCCCAAAGAGCCAGCAGCGATGCGGTCGTGAATTTCGGGAATAGACAGGGTGCCCGTCGCGCCGTAGACCATGGAGAGTCCGTACAGCAGGAATCCAGAGGCAAGGGCTCCCAAAACAAAGTACTTCATTGCGGCCTCGACCGAAAGGCTGTGATCTCGACGAAGGGCTACAGCCGCATAGAGAGAGAGTGTAAGCAGCTCAATGCCGAGATACACCACCAGCAGGTGATTGGCGGAAATCATTACATATCCCCCCAACAGCGCAAACAGGGAGAAGTGGTGAAACTCGCCGAACCCCATGCCCTGCTCTTGCACATAGCGACGACCGTAGATCAATGTCGCGACCGTCGCAAAGGTCGCTCCCGACTTGAGCAGGCTGCCCATGGGATCTGAGATCACCAAACCATTGAGGCCCACCTGTGGTACCCCGTCCATTGCATCAAGGCCGAGCCATCCACCGATCAAAACGAGGCCCACGAGCGTTGTCATGTGCACCGCCGTAGCAGCGCGCCCACGCGAGAAGACGTCAAGCAGAAGAACCAGAGCCAACAGTGCAAAAAGGGCAATGTCTGCGGAGATGGTCTGGAGTTGGAGCTGAGCGAGGGTCATGCGGGTGTCCCTTGAATGCGGTTATTGAACAGGGAGCTTAGAGAGGCTGACATGTCGAAGCAATCCATCAACCGAGGTCGACATGAGTTCGGTAAAGGGTGCAGGCCATACCCCCATCAGCAGGACTAAGAACGCCATGGCCATCAACATCCAGAACTCGCGCGCGTTCACATCGCTCAGAGCCGCCACGTGGTCGTTTGCCACGTCTCCAAAAATGACCCGCTTGACCATCCAGAGCGTATAGGCAGCACCGAAGATGAGCGTGGTTGCTGCGAGCAACCCAATCCAGAAATTGAACTTCACCGCAGCAAGGATCACCATGAACTCGCCAACAAACCCACTGGTTGCCGGCAAGCCCGCATTCGCCATGGCAAAGAAAACAAACAGCGCCGCAAACTTCGGCATGCGATTGACGACGCCGCCGTAGTCAGCAATGCGACGGGTATGCATGCGGTCGTAGAGCACGCCGATGCACAGGAACATGGCACCCGATACGAATCCATGCGAGACCATTTGCACAATGCCCCCCTGCACGCCAAGGCTGGAGAACATAAAGAATCCGAGGGTCACAAAACCCATGTGAGCAATGGAGGAGTAGGCAACCAGCTTCTTCATATCCTCCTGGACCAAGGCAACCAGTCCAATGTAGACCACCGCGACCAGGGATAGGCCAATCATGAGTGGAGCCAACTCGTGCGAGGCATCTGGTGCGATGGGCAGCGAGAACCGCAAAAAGCCATAGGCTCCCAGCTTGAGCATGATTGCAGCCAACACCACCGAGCCACCTGTCGGTGCCTCAACGTGCGCATCAGGAAGCCAAGTGTGCACGGGCCACATGGGCACCTTCACCGCAAAGGCGAGCAAGAAAGCCAAGAAAATCAAGATTTGGGCGTCGAGCCCGAGAGGCAGCGCATGCCATCCGATGATGCTGAAGCTTCCACTCTTGATGTAGAGAAACACGATGGCCACTAGGGTCAGCAGCGAGCCCAGCAAGGTGTAGAGGAAAAACTTGAAGGCTGCATAAACGCGACGAGGACCACCCCAGATGCCGATGATCAAGTACATCGGTATGAGCGTTGCCTCGAAGAAAATATAGAAGAGCAAGCCATCTAACGCACTAAACACACCCACCATGAGCCCCGACAACACCAAGAATGAGCCCATGTACTGATGCACGCGATCTTCCACGACCTCCCAGCCCGCCACCACCACAAAGATGGTGATGAGTGCTGTAAGGGGCACGAACCAAACCGAGAGGCCGTCTATGCCCAGGAAATAGTCCACTGAAAAAGGCGCGATCCAGGGCGTCTGCTCAACAAACTGAAAACCCTGATGCAAGGGATCGAATTCACCAATGAGGGGCAGCGTGACCAAAAAACTCAGCACGGCCGCAATGATAGATAGCCGCTTGGCAACAAGCGTCTGCCCGGCATTTTGCTGAGTCTGCTGAGCACCCCACAACACAATCAAGACCCCCAAAATAATTGGGAGCCAAATCGAGAGGGAGAGCCAAGGAATTGAGGCGTGAATCATGTGTCAGACCTTATTGGGCAACCGGTAGTGAGGCTTCCAGGAGCGGTGCGAACCACCAGAGCATGAGGGCAACGCCGAGAATCATCGCAATGGCGTAGTGATAGAGGAACCCGGTCTGCCCGAGCCGCATCAGCCCCGCAAACACGCCCACCATGCGGGCCGACCCGTTGACTAAGAAACCATCAATGAGGCCTTGGTCTGCTCGGGTCCAGAGCCCCGCACCGATGCGTCTGGCACCACCAGCAAAGACAGCTTCATTGATTCGATCGAGAAAATATTTTTCTTCAAGGAGGCGATGAACAGCGGAGAAGGCCCTTTGCATGGCCGCAGGAATAGAGGGGGCCAAGAGATAAAACACTGCAGCAACCACAACACCAGCCAAAGCAAGCCAGAAGGCTGGGGTGAAGGGGGCGTGCAAGGCAAGCGCAAGGGGCCCGTGGTAATGCGTGGCCAGCTCGGCCATGGCAGGGTGGCCGGCATCTACAACGATTGCACCATCAAAGTAGCCACCGAAGAGGAAGGGCCCAATGGCAATCGCACCCAGTACAACCGAGGGAATCGCAAGTGCAATTAGCGGACCGGTGACGACCCACGGTGATTCATGAGGCTCATGGTGGTGTGCGTCATAACGCGCCTGACCGTGGAACACCAGGAAGAACATGCGGAAGCTGTAAAAGGCCGTAATAAAGACACCTGCGAGCAACATGTAGTAAATCGCCTCGGCTGCCAGCAGGTTCGAGGCCTTTACCGCCTCAATGATCATGTCTTTTGAGTAGAACCCCGAAAAGAACGGCGCGCCTATAAGAGCCAAAGAGCCAAGGAGCGAGACGACGTATGTGATCGGCATTTTTTTCCAAAGGCCGCCCATGTGCCGCATGTCTTGTTGGTGGTGCATGCCAATGATCACGGAGCCTGCGGCCAAGAACAGCAGTGCTTTGAAGAAGGCGTGCGTGATCAGGTGGAAAACGGCAACGGAGTAGGCGGACGCTCCGAGTGCGACGGTCATGTAGCCCAGCTGTGAGAGCGTGGAATACGCAACCACACGCTTGATGTCGTTCTGCACAATGCCAAGGATCCCCATGAACAGTGCAGTAATGGACCCCACAATCATGACGAAGGAGAGCGCGATGTCCGAGAGCTCAAAGAGTGGCGACATGCGCGCGACCATAAAGATGCCAGCGGTCACCATGGTCGCTGCGTGAATCAGCGCCGAAATAGGGGTTGGCCCTTCCATTGAATCGGGCAGCCAGACATGGAGTGGAAACTGGGCACTCTTGCCCATAGCCCCAATAAACAAACAGATGCATGCAACTGCGAGGTAGGGCCAAGTCTCACCGGGGATCAACTCGAGGGTCATGGCACCCATCTCGGGTGCTGCCTTGAATGCAGCCTCGTAGCTCAGACTACCGGTTACTGCGAGCACTAGGCCAATGCCGAGAATGAACCCAAAGTCGCCCACACGATTCACCAGAAACGCCTTAAGGTTTGCGTGTATTGCGGTTGGCTTTTTGTACCAGAAGCCGATCAGGAGGTAAGACACCAGTCCAACCGCCTCCCAACCAAAGAAAAGCTGCAGGAAATTGTTGCTCATAACCAGCATGAGCATGGCGAAGGTAAACAAAGAGATGTAACTGAAGAAGCGCTGGTAGCCTTCGTCCTCCTCCATGTACCCGATCGTGTAGATGTGCACCATGAGCGAAACAAAAGTCACCACCACCATCATCGAGGCACTCAGGCTATCGATGAGAAACCCTACCTCCATGGTGATGCCACCGGCGACTGCCCAGGTGTAGACCGCGCCATTGAACACATTGCCCTCAAGGACATCGAGCAGAATGACGAGCGCGCAAACGAGTGAGACTGCGACACCCGCAATGGTGATGCGATGAGAGAGCACACGCCCTAGGGTTCGACCGAAGAAGCCTGCGAGCACGGCACCAACCAGCGGTGCTAAGGCGGCGGTGAGATAGATTCCAGTCATGCTGCCTTACCCCTTCAACTCATCAAGACGCTCAACCTCAACTGTCTTCAAGCTGCGGAAAAGCACCACCAAAATGGCCAGCCCAATCGCAGACTCTGCAGCGGCCACTGTAAGGATAAAAAATACAAAAACCTGGCCGGCAAGATCACCCAGATAGTGGGAGAACGCGATGAAATTCATGTTGACTGCGAGCAGCATGAGCTCGATCGCCATCAGCAGCACGATCAGGTTCTTGCGGTTCATGAAAATACCAATGACGCTCAGGGTGAAAAGCGCAGCACCCACAATGAGGAAATGGGACAGAGTCATTCACCGCCCTCCTTCGGAAAAGAAACCATGCGCAGGCGATCCTGCTTGCGAACCTGAACCTGCTGGCCTGGGTTCTGATGACGTGAGTCTTTTCGGCCGCGTAATGTCAGTGCAATGGCCGCCACCATAGCAACCAGCAAGATCACGGCCGCGATAATGAAGGCATAGACGTAATCGGTGTAGAGCACCATGCCAAGGGCCTCGGTGTTGCTCAACTCTGGTTTGGCCATGGGCTTGGGCTCGGAGACCTGAAAGCTGCGGATCAACACAGCCGCCATCTCGAAGAGAATCAGTGCCCCCACGGGCACGGCAACCTTGAGGTGATTCCAGAAACCTTGACGCAGCCGATCTAAATCGAAATCGATCATCATGACCACAAAGAGGAAGAGAACCATGACGGCGCCCACGTACACAAGGACAAGGGTAATCGCCAGAAATTCGGCCGTAAGTAGAATCCACAGACCCGCCGCACTGAAGAAGGCGAGCACCAGAAACATGGCTGCATGTACTGGATTGCGGCAGGTTATAACGCGAAGGGCCGCGAACAACAGAATGGCCGCAAACGCGTAAAACAGAGAAAGATTAATGTCCATCGGGGATCCTTGTCGGGTGCTCAGCGGTACGGCGCATCTGCCTCACGGGCCTTCGCAATATCAGCCTCATACCGATCGCCAACGGCTAGGAGCATCTCTTTTGTGAAATAAAGATCGCCGCGCTTCTCACCGTGGTACTCATGAATATTCGTCTCAACAATGCTGTCTACGGGGCAACTCTCCTCGCAGAAGCCACAGAAAATACATTTGGTGAGGTCAATGTCGTATCGGGTGGTTCGACGGCTACCGTCTTCGCGAACAGTCGATTCGATGGTGATAGCCTTCGCTGGGCAGACAGCCTCGCACAGCTTGCATGCAATGCAGCGTTCCTCACCGTTCGGATATCGACGCAGCGCATGGAGTCCTCGAAAACGTGGCGACATGGGCGTTTTTTCTTCCGGGTATTGCAATGTGATCTTGCGGCGGAAGAGGTTCTTGAGCGTGACGCCAAGACCCTGGAGCAGCTCAAGCAGCAGGAACGATTTAACAAGGTGAGCAAAGGTAGCCATGTGCGTTCGCCTTATTTCCAAATATTCCAGGGGGTCTGCATCCAAACGCCTATCACGACCAACCAGACCAGGGTGACAGGAATGAAGACTTTCCAACCCAAACGCATGATCTGGTCGTAGCGGTAGCGCGGAAATGACGCCCGCAGCCAGATAAAGCAGCTCACCACGAAGAAGGTTTTTGCACCAAGCCAGATCCAGCCGGGAATGAAGTCAAGGCTTGCAAGTGGGGCACTCCAGCCACCCAGAAAGAGCAGCGACGCAAGAGCGGACAGCAAGATCATGTTGGCGTACTCGGCCAAAAAGAAGATAGCGAACGCCATGCCGGAGTACTCGACCATGTGTCCCGCAACGATCTCCGACTCGCCCTCCACCACATCGAAGGGGTGACGATTGGTCTCGGCTACGCTGGAGATGAAATACACCACGAAAACAGGAAGCAACGGCAACCAGTTCCACGAGAGGAAATTCAGGCCCATGTCGGCGAACTGTCCCTTCTCCTGCTGCTGAACAATATCGATCATGTTCAGGCTTCCCGAGACCATCAGTACCACCACCAAGGCGAATCCGATTGCAAGCTCATAGGACACCATCTGGGCAGAAGCACGCATGGCCGCAATAAATGCGTACTTTGAGTTCGAGGCCCATCCCGCAAGAATCACCCCGTAGACCTCTATGGAGGTGACGGCCAATAGCAAGAGCAAGCCGGCATTGATATTGGCGAGGACCACATCGGGCCCGAATGGCATGACCGCCCACGCCGTCAGCGCCGGTGTAATGGTCATGACCGGCGCAAGCATGTAGAGGCCCTTATTGGCCCTGCTGGGTGTGATGATCTCTTTAGTCAGCAGCTTGAGTGCATCGGCAATTGGCTGCAGCAAGCCCAAGGGTCCCACCCGGTTCGGACCCATGCGGGCATGCATCCAGCCAATCAGCTTGCGCTCCCAGAGTGTGAGGTAGGCCACAGCTGCAAGCAGGGGAAGCACGACCAGCACAATCTGGATCAGGGTGTAGACCACGGGCCAGGCTGAACCTAACAGACCCTGCCCGGCCTGCTCGAACTGGAGGATGAGATCGGTCATGCTGCCCCCTGCGGCCGGATTCGCACGCGGCCGTTGCGCTGAGACAGGAGAGCCGCCTGGGGGTGCCCCGCTGCCAGCCTTAGGACACCTTGGGCAAGGGACGCGTCGGGCTCAACAGTGGTGGAGAGTAACTGCCCCTCTTGCTCCAGGCTGACTGGCATGCCTGATGCAAGACCTAAGTCACGCAGATCCACGGGGTGGAGATACGCCTTGGGGAATGCGGACTGGCGCGTGGTGGAGAGGGCCTTTGCACGCCGAACAATGACATCGGTGAGATAGACCGGGGTGTCACCCAGGCGCTCAAGGCTTGGCTCACCAGCGGCCGGGGCCTCTGCACGAGAGCGTGCATTCGGGCTCGCAACGACGCGGAACGACAAGCCAGGGAGCCGCTCACCTGCAACAGCACCGGGTAGAACCTGCTTAAGTACATCATCGGAGGACATCGCATCGAAGCCCTCAAGCGCGAGCAGGTTGCCCAGCACACGCAAGACCTTCCAACCCGGGCGGGCCGAGCCCAATGGGCGTACCGCCGCCTCAAAGCTCTGAAGGCGCCCTCCAAGATTGACGAGACTGCCTGAGGTTTCGGTGAACGGGGTGATCGGGAGCATGACATTCGCGACATCGGAGACTGCGCTGCGATAGGCTGTGAGCGCGACAACTCCAAGACCATTGAACGCAGCAGCCCTCAGGTTCGCAACGGCGCGAGGACCATTTGCTGCATCGAGTATTGGCTCCAGATGCATTAGCAAGAAGGCCGCTGCGCTGTCTTCGAGCATGTCTGCGGCATTTGCGCCGCCTGCCTGGGGTATTGCTCCGACCAGCGTGCCACCCACCACATTTGCACCCGGAACAAGCACGCCAAGACGGGCCTCGAGCAGGTCAGCCAGGAGTTGAAGGCGAGCCATGATGAGACCTGCCTGAGGATGCTCAACCACCTGAGCACCAGCGAGAATTCTGACCGACTTGCTTCCCGAGGGCGCGTGGGCCAACGAGTGAGCAACGGCACTGGCCTGGGCACTCGGCTGCAGCGCCATCAACCCAGCCGGCATCTGCACGCCCTTGAGGATGGCGACCGCACTGATCACCTCCAGCACTGCATCGGCCCAGGCCGAAGGACGCGCTGTCATTTGAACGCTGGTCGGCATGAGGAGGTCTTCTGCAACGGCATGCAGCGTGCTGACCTCTGCTCCATGCCGGACGGCCTGACGAAGCCTCTGCGCAACCAGCGGCAGGTCTGCGCGCAGCAAACCACCCACCACAAAGCAACGCTCGAGGCCCGAGAGCTCCTCAACCGGGAAGCCCAGATGCATCACACCGGTCACGTCTGCATCGAGTGCTGGCTGGGATAGCCCGGGCCGGCAATCAATGCTGTCACTGCGCAGACCACGGGCCAGGCGCGCGAGCAAGGCGAGCTCCTCTACCGTGGCCATGGGAGCAGCCAATGCGCGGACCCGGTTGGGTCCTACTGCTGAGGCTGCTCGAAGAATGTCAGCGGCCTTGTTGAGGGCCTCCTCCCAGTCAGACTCTCGCCATTGGCCGTTGGAGGCGCGAACCATTGGGGTGGTGAGGCGATCCTCTGAGCGAAGCCCCTCGTATGCGAATCGATCACGATCCGAAATCCAGCACTCGTTGACCGCCTCGTTTTCGTAGGGCACGACGCGCACCACGTCTGAGCCCTTCGCCTGAACCACGAGATTGGCGCCCACGGCGTCGTGAGGGGAAACCGAGCGACGCCTAGCGAGTTCCCAGGTGCGTGCCTGATAGCGAAATGGCTTACTGGTAAGGGCTCCCACAGGACATACGTCGATCATGTTGCCCGAGAGCTCGCTTTCAATTGCGCTTCCCACGAAAGACATGATCTCGGAGTGCTCTCCTCGATTGGCCATGCCCAGCTCCATGACCCCGGCGATCTCCTGTCCAAAGCGCACACAACGCGTGCAATGAATGCACCGCGACATTTCCTCAGCGGAGATAAGCGGGCCCATGGGCTTGTGAAAGACGACACGCTTCTCTTCTGAGTAGCGTGATTCTGAGGGGCCATAGCCCACTGCGAGGTCTTGCAGCTGGCACTCGCCGCCCTGATCGCAGATCGGACAGTCGAGGGGATGATTGATGAGCAGAAACTCCATTACGCCCTTCTGTGCAGCCTTGGCCTTTGTTGAGGCAGTCATGACCTTCATGCCGGCAGCCACTGGGGTCGCACAGGCAGGCAGGGGTTTGGGGGCTTTTTCGACTTCGACCAAGCACATGCGGCAGTTCGCCGCAATGGAGAGCTTCTTGTGATAGCAAAAGTGCGGGACATAGAGGCCGAGCTTATTCGCGGCATCCATGACCATGCTGCCAGGCGGTACCTCTACTTTTTGACCATCAATCTCAAGCTCAATCATGTTCGGCCTTCGGGGGAGGACACAAGGCAAGTCTTGTGGGTGATGTGGTGCTCGAACTCAGGGCGGAAATGCTTGATAAATGCGCGCACTGGCATGGCTGCAGCATCTCCGAGCGCACAGATGGTTCGACCTTGAATGTTGTCGGCTACGCGGTTGAGCTGATCGAGGTCTCCGGGCAGGCCCTTGCCCTCTTCGATCCGCTTGACCATACGCCAGAGCCAGCCCGTGCCCTCACGACAGGGCGTGCACTGCCCGCAAGATTCCTCATGGTAAAAATAGGACAGTCGTAACAGGCATTGCACCATGCAGCGTGTCTCATCCATAACGATGACAGCGCCTGAGCCCAACATCGAGCCTGCCTTGGCAATGGAGTCGTAATCCATGTCAATGGTCATCATGACATCGCCCGGAATAACGGGCATGGAAGAACCACCAGGAATAACCGCCTTAATCTTTTTGCCGTCGCGCATGCCGCCGGCGAGCTCGAGTAACTTTGAGAACGGGGTTCCAAGGGGAATTTCGTAGTTGCCTGGACGCTCAACATCGCCCGAGATGGAGAAGACCTTGGTGCCGCCGTTGTTCGGCTTGCCCACCTTGAGATAGGCTTCTCCACCGTTGCGGATGATCCAGGGAACAGCTGCAAAGGTCTCGGTGTTGTTGATGGTGGTGGGTCGCCCGTAGAGCCCGTAGCTTGCCGGGAATGGGGGCTTGAACCGGGGCTGACCTTTCTTGCCTTCCAACGACTCCAACAGGGCCGTCTCCTCCCCGCAGATGTAGGCCCCGTAGCCATGATGGGCATGAAGCTGGAACTTAAATCCCTTACCCATGATGTTGTCGCCAATGTAGCCCGCAGCGCGCGCCTCTTCTAGGGCTGCCTCGAACCGCTCGTAGACCTCAAAGATTTCGCCGTGAATGTAGTTGTAGCCAGCGGTAATGCCCATGGCATAGGCCGCAATGGCCATACCCTCGATCACGATATGCGGGTTGTAACGCAGAATGTCGCGGTCCTTGAAGGTTCCTGGCTCGCCCTCATCTGAATTACAGACAAGATATTTCTGGATGGGCATCTTGGCGGGCATGAAGCTCCACTTCAGTCCCGTGGGGAAGCCCGCCCCGCCGCGCCCCCGCAATACTGAGGCCTTGACCTCGGCGATGACCTCTTCTTGGGTCATGCCGGGTCCACCGTCAGCGCCCAGAATCTTCTTGAGCGCTTCGTAACCGCCCCGTGACTCGTAATCTTTCAGGTGCCAGCCATCTGGGGTTAGGCCGGCGAGAATTTGCGGGGAAATATGGCGTCCGTGAAAGCAAGTATCAATGAAGGGAATCTCGGGAGCCCCCATGTCAGTCTCCTTTGCTGGCCTGCTCGGCCAACTCTTCAAGTAAGGCATCGATTCGATCGTTAGACATCCAGCTACACATTCGGTGGTTGTTGATCAGCACGACTGGCGAATCGCCGCAGGCCCCCATGCACTCCCCTTCCTTGAGGGTGAAGAGCCCATCGGCAGTGGTCTGATTGAAGCCAATACCAAGCTTTGCTTTGATGTAGTCAGCGGCCTGGTTGCCACTGCGCAGTGCGCATGGCAGGTTGGTACAGATGGTCAGCTTGAATCGCCCGACTGGAGAGAGGTCGTACATGTTGTAGAAGGTGGCGACCTCATGAACCGCCATGGCCGGCATTTGAAGATAAGCGGCAATCTCTGCCTCGACTTCAGGACACACGTAGCCATGCTCAACCTGAGCAATTCGGAGGGCGGCCATGACGGCAGACTGCTTCTGATCAGCGGGATACTTGGCGAGCTCCCGGTCGATCTGGGCATACGCCTGTTCAGTGAGGCGACGCACGGGGGCCTCGGAGAGAGAAAGCTGAGTGCTCATCGATCGATTTCCCCGAACACAATGTCTTGCGTTCCAATGATGGTGACAACATCGGCCAGCATATGGCCACGGGACATCTCATCGAGTGCTTGGAGGTGCGCAAAACCGGGCGCACGAATCTTGACCCGATAAGGCATATTGGCGCCGTCTGAAACCAGATAAATGCCGAACTCGCCCTTTGGATGCTCAACCGCGGCGTAGCACTCGCCTGCGGGAACATGGAATCCTTCGGTGAATAGCTTGAAGTGGTGGATGAGCTCCTCCATGTTGGACTTCATGCTCTCGCGGTCGGGTGGGGCAACCTTGTGATTGTCGGTGATGACTGGACCTGGGTGCTCTCGAAGCCAACGCACACACTGTTGAACAATGCGGTTGCTTTCCCTCATCTCGGCCATGCGCACGAGGTAGCGATCGTAGCTGTCGCCCTCTGTGCCCACGGGAATGTCGAAGTCAAGGCGGTCGTACACCTCATAGGGCTGGTGTTTGCGCAAGTCCCAAGCAATGCCCGAGCCCCTGAGCATGGGCCCGGTGAAGCCCAAGGCTTTCGCACGCTCGGGGGAGACCACGCCAATGCCGACCAAGCGCTGCTTCCAGATCCGGTTGTCTGTAAGGAGCGTCTCGTACTCATCGACGCACTTGGGAAAGCGCTGGGTGAAGTCCTCGATAAAGTCGAGCAGGCTTCCCTGACGGTTGTCGTTCAGACGATTAACCTCGCTCTTCGAGCGCAACCGATTCGGCTGGTACTGGGGCATGCGCTCGGGCAAGTCGCGATAAACACCCCCGGGCCGATAGTAGGCCGCATGCATTCGGGCTCCGGATACGGCCTCGTAGCAGTCCATAAGGTCTTCTCGTTCGCGGAACGCATACAGAAATACCGCCATGGCTCCCACGTCGAGCCCATGCGCACCAATCCAGAGCAGGTGGTTGAGGATGCGGGTGATCTCATCAAACATGACCCGGATGTATTGAGCCCGCTCTGGTACCTCGACACCCATGAGCTTCTCAATGGCCATGACATAGGCATGTTCGTTCGCCATCATGGAGACATAGTCGAGGCGGTCCATGTAGGGAACAGACTGCAGAAAGGTCTTGGATTCTGCGAGCTTCTCGGTGCCCCGATGCAGCAGACCGATGTGCGGATCTGCTCGCTGAACAACTTCCCCATCAAGCTCGAGGACAAGGCGGAGCACCCCGTGAGCCGCCGGGTGCTGCGGCCCAAAATTGAGGGTGTAGTTCTTAATTTCGGCCATAGTGTTCCTCGCGAATGACACGCGGAGTGATGTCCCTGGGTTCGATCGTGACGGGCTGATAGATCACTCGCTTCTGCTCAGGGTCGTAGCGCATCTCGACAAACCCAGAAAGGGGAAAATCTTTTCGGAAGGGGTGCCCAATAAAACCGTAATCGGTGAGGATGCGACGCAGGTCGAGGTGCCCTGCGAAGACGATGCCGAATAAGTCAAAGGCCTCACGCTCATACCAGCCTGAGGCGGGCCAGACCGAGGTCAGCGTGGGGCTGGTCGGCGACTCGTCGTCCTCACAGATGATGCGCAAGCGTATGCGCTGATTGAGCGTGACTGAGAGCAAGTGCACCACGACTGCATAGCGAGGAGCAGACCAGACCCCTTGACCATAGGCGCTGTAGTCCATGCCACACAGGTCGATGAGGGTATCGAAAGCAAGCGCAGGGGCATCGCGAAGTGCCTGAGCGACCGCCAAGGCGTCTTGGGCCATCACCTCGACGGTGATCTCTGCATGATTCAACTTGATGGCTACAGCCTCACCAAGCGCTGCGCGAACTGCTTGGGCGAGTTGCTCAATGGGGGTGAGCTCGATGGACGCACCCTCCCCCTCAACCGACTGAACCTGGGGTGTGATTTCTGGAGTAGACATGGGACGGGTCGTGAGTGGGCGAGTTAGTCGCGCGCGATGGTGCTTGTGCGCTTGATCTTTTGCTGGAGTTGCATAAGACCGTAGACGAGTGCCTCGGCCGTGGGGGGGCATCCCGGCACGTAAATGTCGACGGGCACGATGCGGTCGCAACCCCGCACAACGGAGTAGGAGTAGTGGTAATAGCCGCCACCGTTAGCACAGGAACCCATGGAGAGTACCCATCGTGGCTCGGGCATTTGATCGTAGACCTTGCGAAGTGCAGGGGCCATTTTGTTGCATAGCGTGCCCGCGACAATCATGAGATCTGACTGTCGAGGGCTAGGACGAAACACAATGCCGAAGCGATCGAGGTCGTATCGCGACGCGCCTGCATGCATCATTTCGACAGCGCAACAGGCAAGCCCGAAGGTCATGGGCCAAAGCGAGCCCGTGCGGGTCCAATTGATGACCTGATCGACTGTGGTGGTGAGGAAACCCTGCTTGAAAACGCCATCAATAGCCATGCCCTACTCCCAATCAAGCGCACCCTTCATCCACTCATAGATAAACCCCAGCACGAGGATGCCGAGGAAGACCATCATGGAAAGGAAGCCAAATAACCCAATATCCTGAAGCACCACGGCCCAGGGGAAGAGAAAGGCAATCTCAAGGTCGAAGAGAATAAAGAGAATTGCGACCAAGTAGTAACGCACATCGAACTGCATGCGCGCATCTTCGAAGGCCTCAAATCCGCATTCGTAAGGGGAGAGCTTGGCTGTATCAGGTTTCGAGGGGCCAATGAGTTTGCCCAGCAGCATGGGGACAACACCAACAGCCAGGCCCACGCCAATGAACAGCAGAACCGGGAGATAGTTTTCGAGGCTCATGCGCTTCCCTGATTGAAGGATGCCCGGACAGGCGCATCGTCTAACAACGTATATGGTGCCGACGGCGAGACTCGAACTCGCACAGCTTTCGCCACTACCCCCTCAAGATAGCGTGTCTACCAATTTCACCACGTCGGCAGGACGTGCATATGACAGCTTTACTGCTTTGCGGGCTGCTCCTTGTTGGCGTCGGCAGCAGCCGGTGCAGAGGGCGCACTGGGAACGCTGGGATCGACGGCAGGTGGAACGGAAACAGCACCTGGAATGGACTCCATGATAGCGCCTCCTGAGACAGGCTGCCGGAGGCCAGCACTGGCTAGATAGGACAAACCAAGGGTGCACACGAAAAACAGAACAGCAAGGATGGCTGTGGTCCGGGAGAGGAAATTGGCGGACCCGGAGGAGCCGAAAACCGAACCAGCACTGCCAGCTCCGAAGGCCGCACCCATATCGGCGCCCTTACCCTGCTGGAGCAGGACGAGCACAATGATGCCCAGCGCGGACACCAGTTGGACAACCTGCAAGAGACTCTCAAGTACGGGCACGATCAGAGACCTTTCTGTTGCAATGCGGACACGCGCGTTGCCGCGGCCCGAAGGATACATGACATTTGATCTGCCTTCAGCGAAGCCCCTCCGACCAAGGCCCCATCGACATCGGGCTGGGATAGAAGCACCTCCGCGTTATCCGCATTGACACTTCCGCCATAGAGCACTCGCAGGCTATTGCCCAGGCCGGGCCAGCGCGCCTCTGCGACCTCGCGAATGCGAACGTGCATGGTCTGGGCATCGACGGGGCTCGCCGTGCGACCTGTCCCAATCGCCCAGATGGGCTCGTAAGCAATTACGCAGCGCTGAGCGGACTCGGGAGTGTCTGCGCAGGCGAGCGCGGCAGTGACCTGATGGGATACAACCTCTTGCGCTTGGCCCTGCTCACGCTGCTCAAGGCTCTCACCGACACAGATCACAGGCATGAGTCCACCCTGCAGGGCTGCCCTTGCCTTTGCTGAGACGAGAGCATCCGATTCATGGGCGCGTGCCCTGCGCTCGGAATGACCAACCAAGGCAAAACTGGCCTCGAAATCTTGAAGCATGGAGACCGATACTTCGCCCGTGAAGGCTCCCTGAGGCTGCTCGGAGAGGTCTTGGCCTCCCCAGAGTAGCCCCCGGCCGCGACAACGAACAGCCGCCTGAAACAAGTACGGTGCCGGCACCGCAAACCCTGCATCGAAGCTACCCGTAGCGAGCAAGCCCTCGCAAGACTGGAGCAATGCAGCCATAAGCGCCTCGTTAGACGCCATGTCTCCGTTCATTTTCCAGTTGCCGATGACCAGGGGTTTGCGCATGCCCGAGGGCCTTAATCTGCAGATGCAGCGTCGGAAGCCGCATCGGCTGCCACCGCACCGGCAATCAAGGCACCTGTTCCATCGTCGCTTGGCTTTTGCTCCTCGAGAAGGGCCTTCATGGAGAGGCGCAAGCGGCCCTTTTCGTCGGCCTCGATGACCTTCACGCGGACGATTTGACCCTCTTTGACGTAATCTGAAACCTGGTTCACACGCTCATTTGCGATTTGCGAGATGTGTAACAGTCCGTCCTTTCCGGGGAGCACCTGAACAATGGCACCGAACTCGAGCAGACGCAGGACCGTGCCTTCGTAGGCCTTACCTACTTCAACCTCAGCAGTGAGCTCCTCGATGCGCTTCATTGCAGCCCGGGCCGCATCGCCTGAGGTTGCTGCGACTGTGATGCTTCCATCTTCTTGGATGTCGATCTGGGTGCCTGTTTCTTCGGTGATGGCGCGAATGGTAGCGCCGCCCTTTCCGATGACATCACGGATTCGCTCGGGGTTGATCTTCATGGTGTAGAGCCGCGGCGCAAACTCGGAGAGCTCCGTGCGGGCGGTACCCATGGCCGTCTTCATCTTGCCAAGAATATGAACGCGGGCCTCAAGCGCCTGGGCCAGTGCCACCTGCATGATCTCTTTGGTGATGCCCTGAATTTTGATGTCCATCTGGAGCGCCGTAACGCCTGCCTCTGTTCCGGCCACCTTGAAGTCCATATCGCCGAGGTGGTCTTCATCACCCAAGATGTCCGTCAGTACTGCAAACCGGCCACCCTCCTTGATGAGGCCCATGGCAATGCCAGCCACGTGGGCTTTCAGTGGCACGCCTGCATCCATGAGGGCCAGGCATCCGCCGCAGACCGAAGCCATTGACGATGACCCGTTGGACTCTGTGATCTCCGAGACGACACGCATGGAGTAGGCGAAATCTTCGGGCTTGGGCAGCACCGCAATCAGTGCACGCTTTGCCAGACGACCATGGCCGATTTCGCGGCGCTTAGGCGTGCCCACGCGCCCTGTCTCCCCGGTCGCGAACGGAGGCATGTTGTAGTGAAGCATAAAGCGGTCGCGATACTCACCACCGAGGGCATCGATGACCTGCTCATCCCGTGCGGTTCCGAGGGTCGCAACCACCAGGGCCTGAGTTTCACCACGGGTGAAAAGCGCAGAGCCGTGGGTGCGAGGCAGCACACCGTTGCGGATCGAGATGGGGCGAACCGTGCGGGTGTCGCGACCGTCAATACGTGGCTCACCGTTGAGGATCTGGCCCCGAACAACTGCGGCTTCGAGACCAAACAGCGTGTCATTCACGATATTGCCCTGAGGCGCATGCACGGCACCCGATGCGACATCGGCAGCCAACTGAGTGTCGACCTTCGCATAGACTTCTTTGAGCTTCTGGGAGCGCTCTTGTTTGTTGCGGATCTGGTAGGCCGCTTTGAGCTCGGTCTCAGCAATCGCGGTAATACGAGCCACCAGGGCCTCATCCTTTGCTGCGGGCTGCCAATCCCACTCAGGCTTGCCCGCCTTTTCAACCAAGTTGTGAATCGCTTGAATGGCAGCGCGCATTTGGTCGTGACCAAAGACCACCGCACCCAGCATGATCTCTTCAGAAAGCTGATCTGCTTCGGACTCCACCATCAACACAGCAGACTCCGTACCTGCAACGACCAAGTCGAGGCGAGACGTCTTCAGTTGGCTTGCAGTGGGGTTGAGCAGGTACTGACCGTCAACATAGCCCACACGCGCTGCGCCAATCGGGCCATTGAATGGCACGCCAGAAATCGCCAGGGCCGCAGACGCGCCGATCATGGCGGGAATGTCGGGGTCGATCTCGGGGTTTAGGGAGAGCACGTGAATGACCACCTGCACCTCGTTGTAGAAACCCTCGGGAAAGAGCGGGCGAAGTGGGCGGTCGATGAGGCGGGATGTGAGCGTCTCTTTTTCAGAAGGACGCCCTTCGCGCTTGAAAAATCCCCCTGGGATCTTGCCGGCGGCGTAGGTCTTCTCAATGTAGTCGACGGTGAGGGGGAAGAAATCTTGTCCGGGTTTGGCCGACTTCGCGGCGACCACGGTTGCCAAGATGACGGTGTCTTCCATGCTGACCATGACAGCGCCCGTGGCCTGACGGGCAATTTCGCCGGTCTCGAGGGTGATGGTGTGCTGCCCGAACTGAAACGATTCTTTCGCAATATTAAACACGGGGGATCCTTTATGAGGGTGTCAGGACGAGCAGGAGCGGGCACATCGGATGATGTGCCCAGGCTCAGACCCAATGAACGGCAACAGCGCAGGTTGCCCAGGCATTGTTACTTGCGCAGACCCAGACGCTCGATGAGCGTACGGTAGCTGGGCAGGTCGGTGCGCTTGAGGTAGTCGAGAAGCTTGCGGCGGCGTGAGACCATTTTGAGGAGGCCGCGCCGGGAGTGGTGGTCTTTCTGATGGACCTTGAAGTGCTCGGTGAGTTCGTTGATGCGGCCGGTGAGCAATGCGACCTGCACTTCGGGAGACCCAGTGTCGCTGGGCTTGCGCTGATATTGAGAAACAATGTCGGACTTCGACAAATTTGCAGTCGTCATTTGGCAGATTCCTTGTGTAAAGAAATGAACTTGCGGCTTAGGCTGCCAGGCCTAGCCGTGCTTAAGCCCCTAATGATACACGACTTAGGGTTGTTGCGGATTCACCCTTGGGGCATTGGAGAGGCGATTCAGGGCATTCAAATAGGCTTTGGCCGAGGCCACCACAATGTCTGGGTCAGCACCCATGCCATTCACGATGCGCCCTTCCTTGGACAGGCGCATGGTGACCTCGCCCTGAGACTCGGTTCCGGTGGTAATCGCGTTCACTGAAAACAACAGCAACTCGGCCCCGCTCTTAACCTGAGCCTCAATGGCGCGGACGGTCGCATCGACAGGCCCATTTCCCTCCGACTCGGAGGACAGCTCCTTGCCGTGCGCCGAGAAAACGACCTTTGAGACGGGCTTCTCGCCCATCTCGGAGTGCTGGCTGAGAGAGATCAACTGGAATTGCTCGACGTTGGGCTCGCTCTCACCACTCACCAGGGCCTGTAGGTCTTCATCGAAGATCTCGGATTTGCGATCTGCCAAGTCCTTAAACTTAGAAAAGGCCTCATTGAGCGCTTGCTCGCTCTCGAGCTCTATACCGAGCGCCTGCAGGCGCTGACGAAACGCATTCCGACCGGAGAGCTTGCCCAGCACAATCCGATTGGCGGTCCAGCCCACATCTTCGGCCCGCATGATCTCGTAGGTCTCTCGATGCTTGAGCACGCCGTCTTGGTGAATGCCGGACTCATGTGCAAATGCATTCGCTCCAACAATGGCCTTGTTGGGCTGCACGGGATAGCCTGTGATCTGTGACACCAGCCGCGATGCCGGCACAATCTGGCTGGCATCTATCGACGGGGAGCACCCGAAGACGTCAGAACGGGTGCGCACGGCCATCACGATCTCCTCGAGACTGGCATTGCCCGCACGTTCGCCGAGACCATTGATGGTGCACTCAACCTGACGAGCGCCGGCCAGCACAGCGGAGAGGGAATTGGCAACTGCCATTCCGAGGTCGTTGTGGCAATGGGTCGACCAGATCACGCGCTCGGCACCCGGCGTACGGGCAATGAGTTGAGCCATGCGATCGCCCCACTGGGTGGGCACGCTGTACCCCACCGTGTCGGGGACATTGATGGTGGTTGCACCCGCCTTGATGACCTCACCGAAGATTCGCACCAGAAAATCAATATCGGAGCGCACCGCATCCTCTGCGGAGAACTCTACATCGTCGGTGTAACGCAAGGCCATTTTCACTGCTGCCACCGCTGCCTCAACAACCTGATCAGGCTGCATGCGCAGTTTCTTCTCCATGTGTATGGGGCTGGTTGCAATGAACGTGTGAATGCGCTTTCGCTCCGCGGGTGCAATCGCCTCTCCGGCGGCGCGAATATCGCTTTCAGTCGCGCGCGACAGACTACACACCGTGCTCTCTTTGATGTTCTCCGCCACCGCCTTCACGGCCTCAAAGTCACCTGGGCTTGCGGCAGCAAAGCCCGCTTCGATGACATCGACGCGCAGTCGCTCCAGTTGACGTGCAATGCGGACCTTCTCGTCCTTGGTCATGGAGGCGCCCGGACTCTGCTCACCGTCGCGGAGTGTGGTGTCGAAAATAATAAGTTTATCGGTCATGATAGAAATAGACTAACTATCTTTGCTTTTTGATTCAACAAATAAAACCACATCTTTGCCTTGGTATTTCTGCCAGCCAAAAATGACGTATCCCGAGAGTGCGTACGCCGAAACAATCAGGAAAAGACTGCTCGGCGGATCCTGCGAGATCAGCACCAAGAGTAAGGCCCCAATGGCAATGAAGATAAACGGCACGCTGCGACGCAGATTGATGTCCTTGAAGCTGTAGAACGGTACGTTGCTCACCATGGTCACGCCTGCGTACACCGTAACCGCCCATGCGAGCCAGCGCAGGTCGGCAACGCTGCCGTCAAACAGCTTGGACTCGCGCAAGTCGGTGATCAGCCAGACTAAGCCCGCCACCAATGCAGCCGCTGCGGGACTGGGGAGCCCCTGAAAGAAACGTTTGTCGACCACGCCGATATTGGTGTTGAACCGGGCCAATCTCAGCGCAGCACCGGCGACATAAATGAACGCTGCGAGCCATCCGAGCTTTCCCATACCTTGAAGCGCCCACTCGTACATGATCAAGGCAGGGGCTACGCCAAAGGACACCATGTCGGCCAGGCTGTCGTAATTCGCGCCAAAATCTGAGGTGGTGTTGGTAAGCCGGGCAACACGGCCATCGAGGCTATCGAGCACCATAGCCACGAAAATGGCCACGGACGCCTGTGCGAACTGGTTGTTCATGGCCATAACAATGGCGTAGAAGCCCGAAAAAAGGCAGGCTGTGGTGAATAAATTGGGCAGCAGATAGATACTCTGCCGCCGCCGAGGTCTTAGGCTATGCATGCCCCGCATCTTGGGGCGCCTGGGGCCAATGAGCAAGTGCTGTCGCATGTGCACTGACTTTCTGACCTACCGCAACCAGAGGCTGGCTTCCCACAGGCAGAAAGACATCTACCCGAGAGCCAAAGCGAATGAACCCATAACGCATGCCGCGATCGACCCGATCTCCCGTCTCGACGTAGCAAAGGATTCGGCGCGCGATCAGCCCTGCAACCTGGACGCAAGCGAGCCTTCGACCGTGGTCATCGGTGATCTCGACGGCATTTCGCTCGTTCTCGGTGGAAGCCTTATCGAGCGCTGCATTGACGAACTTGCCTGGGCTGTAGGCGACCTGCCCAATACGGCCCTGGATCGGAGACCGGTTGGAGTGAACGTTAAAGACGTTCATAAACACGCTGATCTTAAGTGAGTCAGCACCTGTAAAGGGATCGGGTGCGGAGCCCACATAGACCACCTGCCCATCGGCAGGACTCGTCACTGCTGCTGCGTCGGGTGGCGGCACCCGCGCAGGGTCTCGAAAGAACTGAAGCACGAATAAGACAAAGACCCACACCAAAAGCGCGAGCGAATCGAGCCCCACCCAGCCCAAGACCAGCGCCAGAAATACAGACCCTGCCAGAAAGGCCCAGCCCTCTCGAGCAATGATGGGATGCGGCCACTGGCGAATATCGGGCATGTTCAAGGTCAGGTCTCTACTCAATTAGTTGCGGGTCTGGTCCACCAGCTTGTTTGCCTTGATCCAGGGCATCATGGCGCGCAGCTTCTCACCCACCTGCTCGATCTGATGCTCGGCCGTCAGGCGACGACGGGAGAGCAGCGTGGGAGCGCCCGCCCGGTTCTCCAGAATGAAGCTCTTTGCGTATTCACCTGTCTGGATGTTGCGCAGACACTCCCGCATGGCCTCTTTGGTCTGCTCGGTGACGACTCGAGGACCGGTGACGTACTCGCCATATTCCGCATTGTTGGAAATGGAGTAATTCATGTTGGCAATGCCGCCCTCATAAATGAGGTCAACAATGAGCTTGAGTTCATGGAGGCACTCAAAGTAAGCCATTTCTGGGGCATAGCCTGCTTCGACCAAGGTCTCAAATCCCGCTTTAATAAGCTCCACAGTGCCACCGCAAAGTACCGCCTGTTCGCCAAACAGATCGGTCTCGGTCTCTTCGCGGAAGTTGGTCTCGATGATGCCCGCCTTACCACCGCCGTTGGCGCTGGCATAGGCCAAGGCGAGGTTGCGTGCGTTACCCGACTGATCCGCGTGAACGGCAACGAGGTGAGGCACGCCGCCACCCTGGGTGTAGGTGCTGCGCACGGTATGGCCCGGGGCCTTGGGCGCGATCATGATGACATCAAGGTCTTTGCGCGGATTGACCTGACCGTAATGCACGTTGAAGCCATGCGCAAACGCCAGCGCAGCGCCCTCTTTCATGTTGGGCTCAACCTCGTGCGCGTAGACGGAGGCAATGGTCTCGTCGGGCATGAGCAACATGACGATGTCTGCGCCATGAACCGCGTCTTTGATCTCAGCAACGGCCAGACCAGCTTTCTCCACCTTGGCCCACGAGGGTCCGCCCTTGCGGACACCCACCACGACCTTCACGCCACTGTCGTTTAAGTTCTGCGCATGTGCATGGCCTTGGGAGCCATAGCCAATGATGGCCACTTTTTTGCCCTTGAGCAGGGAGAGATCACAGTCTTTATCGTAGTAAACGTTCATGTTGTCGTCCTTTCAGAAAGAGGGGTTAGGCGCGGAGGATCCGCTCGCCGCGTGAAATACCAGAGGAGCCGGTGCGCACGGTCTCAAGGATGCTGCCCTCCTCGAGAGCTTCAATAAATGCATCGAGCTTGCTGCTGTCGCCTGTGAGTTCGATGGTGTAGGTCTTCTCGGTGACGTCGATGATGCGACCGCGAAAAATGTCCGCCATGCGCTTCATTTCCTCGCGCTCTTTCCCGACGGCGCGGACCTTGACCATCATCAGCTCACGCTCAATGTGCGCGTGGTCTGAAAGGTCAATGACCTTGACGACATCGATCAGCCGATTCAGATGTTTGGTGATCTGCTCGATGATGTCCTCGGATCCACGGGTGACGATGGTCATGCGAGATAGCGAGGGATCCTCGGTGGGTGCGACGGTGAGGGTTTCGATGTTGTAACCCCGTGCAGAAAAGAGGCCCACCACGCGGGAGAGCGCACCGGGCTCGTTTTCTAAAAGAATAGAAATGATGTGTTTCATGGTGTGCGCTCCTTATAGGTCTTCTGAGCCGAGCAGCATCTCGGTCAGGCCTTTCCCGGCCTGCACCATGGGCCAAACGTTCTCCGTCTGGTCGGTGATGAAGTCTAGGAATACGAGCCGGTTCTTCTGAGCGAATGCTTCTTTGAGCGCGGGTTCGACGTCTGCAGGGTTGTCGATGCGCATGCCCAAATGCCCGTAGGACTCCGCCAGCTTCACGAAGTCGGGAAGTGAATCCATGTAGGACTCGGCATAGCGGCTGCCGTACTCAATTTCTTGCCACTGACGCACCATGCCAAGGTAGCGATTGTTGAGATTCACGATCTTGACGGGGATCTGATACTGCTGGCACGTAGAGAGCTCTTGGATGTTCATTTGAATCGAGGCCTCGCCGGTGATGCAGACCACCTCGGCATCTGGATGCGCGAACTTCACGCCCATCGCATACGGGAGCCCTACGCCCATCGTTCCAAGTCCACCCGAATTGATCCATCGCCGGGGTTTGTCGAATCGATAATATTGGGCCGCCCACATTTGATGCTGCCCCACATCAGAAGTCACGAACGCATCGCCCTGGGTGATGCGCCACACCGCTTCTACCACCGATTGCGGCTTGATCACTTCGGTGCTGGGCTTGTATGCGAGACAGTTCATGGCACGCCACTGCTCGATCTGGGCCCACCAAGCGGAAAGGGGCTTTTCTGCTGGCTTGTGACCCGAGCCAAGCGCGTCTTTGATGTGAACCAGCATCTCGGCCAAGACCTCTTTCACATCGCCGACGATTGGCGTGTCGACCTTGACACGCTTCGAGATGGACGATGGGTCTACATCGACATGGATGATCTTGCGCGGGTTCTGGGCAAAGTGTTTGGGGTTACCAATCACACGGTCGTCGAACCGTGCGCCGATGGCGATGAGCACATCGCAGTGCTGCATGGCCATGTTGCACTCGTAGGTGCCGTGCATGCCGGGCATGCCAAGGAACTTCGTGTCGGACGCACGGTAAGCACCCAAGCCCATCAGGGTGTTCGTGCAGGGATACCCCAACAGGTCAACGAGCTCGTTGAGTTCAGCTGAGGCATTTGCGAGGATGACCCCACCACCGGTGTAGATCATGGGGCGCTCTGCGCCCAACATCATCTGCACGGCCTTCTTAATTTGCCCTGAGTGTCCTTTGACGACAGGGTTGTACGAGCGCATGGTGACGCTCTCGGGGTACTCATACTTGCAGCGATTGCGGGTGACGTCCTTGGGAACGTCGACCAGCACCGGACCGGGTCGCCCGGTCTTTGCAATGTAAAAAGCTTTTTTAATGGTCGAGGCCAAGTCCTTAACATCCTTGACCAAGAAATTGTGTTTTACGCAGGGGCGGGTAATGCCCACGGTGTCGCACTCTTGGAAGGCGTCTAGACCGATCGCATGGGTCGGAACCTGACCCGAGATGATCACCATGGGAATAGAGTCCATGTAGGCCGTTGCAATGCCAGTCACCGCATTGGTAAGCCCTGGCCCGCTGGTGACAATGCAACAGCCAACCTTCTCGGTCGAGCGCGCATAGGCATCGGCAGCATGCACAGCCGCCTGCTCGTGTCGCACGAGGATGTGCTTGACTTTATCCTGCTTAAAGATTTCGTCGTAGATGTAGAGCACGGCACCGCCCGGGTAGCCAAACAAGTGCTCGATCTTTTCTTCCTGGAGGCAACGCACCAGGATTTCTGCGCCAGTCATTTCCATTGAGTTCGGTCCTAAACAGTTCTAGTGATCCCCATCCGCCGGCGCCATTCATGCCCCAGAAGGGCATCAACGACACAGACCTGTAGACAGGGCCTTTGAGCTGATGGATCGGCGGGTGAACACACCTTGTGGGTGGCCGCCCGACGGTTTATCGCATTCAGTCAGTCTCTTGCCAGAGGTTGCGGCAAGCCGTACATGGTATGCCGCAGCGCCATAAATGGTCAAATCAGTGGGCGGTAGACCAAGCGCGTTCCGAGGATCAGATCGTATGGCGTGCGACGGGCCTTGTTGAACCAAGCACCCAGCATCCACAGACCGGAGAAAACGAAAACACTCCCAAGGGCAGCGCGCCCCATGGCGCGAACGAGCGAGACGGGCCCCCCTGAGGTGGCGTCGACGAGGCGAAGGCCCAAGGTCTGCATGGGCAGTGTGACCCGACCTCTGCTCCAGCCCCAGCCAAAATAAAGAAGCAAGGCCGCAGCCAGCACCCCCTGAAGCCCCAAGGCCTTCCAGTGGCTCGGGTCACCAGCGGCATCGGTCTGGTTCACCATCACACCATAGACAAATGCCAAGACCATGACAGGCCCAACCAGCAGAAAGCACTCGTAGCCCATGCACAGAAATCGACGCCAGAGTGTGGCGTCGACGAGATCAGCCTGGTGATACGGGGCGCTCAATGGACAACTCGAGCAAACGAGAACTGACCATCCAGGAGATCGACCGGAATGACATCGTTCGGCCCGAACCGGCCCTCCAGGATCAGTCTGGCCACCGGGTTTTCAATCTGACTCTGAATGGCTCGCTTGAGTGGACGTGCCCCATATAGCGGGTCAAATCCAACCTTGGCAACCTCATCGAGCGCAGCATCTGAGACCTCGAGCCGCATCTCGCGCTCGGCCAAACGCATTGCAAGGCGTTCGAGCTGGATCCTTGCAATCGAGCGCACATGGTCGGCCCCCAAGCCGTGAAACACCACCACCTCGTCAATTCGATTGATGAACTCGGGTCGAAAATGAGACTTCACCTCATGCATGACGGCAGCTTTGATCTCCTCGTTGGGCTGTCCGGTCAGTCGCTGAATCTCATGTGACCCTAAGTTCGAGGTCATCACCACAACGGTATTACGAAAGTCGACTGTCCGGCCCTGACCATCGGTGAGCCGGCCGTCATCGAGCACCTGAAGCAAGACATTGAAGACATCCGGGTGAGCCTTCTCTACCTCATCGAGCAAGATCACGCTATAGGGCTTGCGGCGCACTGCCTCCGTAAGCGTACCCCCTTCTTCGTACCCAACATAGCCCGGAGGTGCACCAATAAGCCTTGAGACCGAGTGTTTCTCCATGAACTCGCTCATATCGACGCGAACGAGATGCTCCTCAGAATCGAAGAGAAATTGGGCCAGTGCCTTACACAGCTCCGTCTTGCCTACCCCTGTGGGGCCTAAAAAGAGGAACGAGCCATAGGGCCGATTGGGGTCTGAGAGCCCTGCCCGAGAACGGCGAATCGCATCGGAAACGAGGCCAACCGCCTCGTCCTGCCCAACCACCCGCTGATGAAGGTGAGATTCCATGCCCAATAGCTTCTCACGCTCTCCTTGCATCATTTTTGCCACGGGGATCCCCGTGGCGCGGGAGACCACTTCCGCAATCTCCTCGGCCCCTACCTGGGTCCTGAGCAACCTTGGTCGCACAGCCTTCTCGGGCCCACCGGAGGTACCGCCTTGATCCGCAATGGCATCCGCTGCTTTCAGCTTGGCCTCGAGCTCTGGAAGTCGTCCGTATTGGAGCTCCGAGACCTTCTGCCAGTCTCCTTTGCGGGTGTGCTGTTCGATCTCCAATCGGAGACGTTCAATCTCTTCCTTGATGTGCTGTGTACCCTGAACTGCGGCCTTTTCCGCACGCCAGATCTCCTCGAGGTCGGACACCTCGCGAGACAGGCGGGAGATCTCGTCCTCAATGAGGTCGAATCGACGCTTGGAGGCCTCGTCCTTCTCCTTTCGAACTGCCTCACGCTCAATCTTGAGCTGAATAAGCCTTCGGTCGAGTTTATCCATGCGCTCAGGCTTTGAGTCGATCTCCATTTTGATGCGGCTGGCCGCTTCGTCAATGAGGTCGATGGCCTTGTCGGGCAAAAAGCGATCCGTGATGTAGCGATGCGATAGCTCTGCAGCTGCAACAATTGCTGGGTCCGTGATTTCGACGCCGTGGTGTAGCTCGTATCGCTCCTGAAGCCCACGGAGAATGGCAATCGTGGCCTCTACAGAGGGCTCATCGACCAACACCTTCTGAAACCGCCGCTCAAGCGCTGCATCTTTTTCAATGTACTTTCGGTACTCATCGAGTGTGGTCGCTCCAATGCAATGGAGCTCGCCGCGAGAGAGGGCGGGCTTGAGCATATTGCCCGCATCCATGGCACCCTCCGCTTTCCCAGCACCCACCATGGTGTGGATCTCGTCAATAAACACGATCGGGTGGCTGCCCTGCTCCGCCATGGAGGCAACGTCTTTGAGTACCGCCTTGAGCCGCTCTTCGAACTCGCCTCGAAACTTGGCGCCCGCCAAGAGCGCTGCCATGTCGAGCGTGAGCACCTTCTTGCCCTTGAGGCCTTCGGGCACCTCACCATTCACGATCCGCTGGGCAAGGCCCTCTGCAATAGCGGTCTTACCCACACCGGGCTCCCCAATCAGCACCGGATTGTTCTTGGTTCTGCGCTGCAGGATCTGAATGCAACGACGAATCTCGTCATCTCGACCAATGACCGGGTCGAGCTTGCCTGCCATGGCCCGCTCAGTGAGATCGACCGTGTACTTCTTCAGGGCCTCGCGCTGCCCCTCAGCCTCCTGGGTGTCGACCCCAGACCCGCCCCGTACCGCATCGATGGCCATTTCCAGATTCCGACGAGAAAGGCCGGACTCACGCAGCAGCTTGCCAGCCTCGCCTTTATCCTCGGCCAATGCCAACAAAAAGAGCTCACTCGCAATAAACTGATCTCCGCGCTTCTGCGCCTCTCGATCGGTGAGGTTGAGCACTCGGTTCAGCTCCGACCCGACATGGATCTCTCCCGATACGGACTGTACCTTGGGCAGCCGATCAAGCCCCGTTCTTGCCTCCTGTGCCAGCTTCTGGACATTACAACCCGCGCGGGAGAGCAATGAGCGGGTGCTTCCCTCCGACTGGTCGAGCAGTGACACCAGCAGATGCAGCGGCTCAATACTCGGATTGTCGTGCCCAAGCGCGAGGCTCTGAGCATCAGATAGGGCTTGTTGAAAAGCGGTCGTTAGTTTGTCGATTCTCATGGCTTGACTCCTCATTCGGTCTTAAGCCATAGATGGGTGCGAACGCTGGGTATTTCAAGTACTACCAGCAGAACCCTCTGAGATTTGCCAGCGCCGTTTGGCCTGCTCATCTGACTCACGTGCATCCACCCAACGCGCGCCCGTGGGGGTCTCCTCGCGCTTCCAGAAGGGTGCCTCTGTTTTGAGAAAATCCATGATGAACGCACAGGCATCGAGCGCAGCCTCGCGATGGGCACTGCAGACTCCCACAAAAACGATCTGATCTGAGGGCAAAAGCGTTCCAATTCGGTGAATGACCTGAGCAGCCACAATCGGCCACCTCCCCTCAGCCTGCGAGATGATCGCTTCGATGGAGCGCTCTGTCATGCCAGGGTAGTGCTCAAGCGTGAGTGCCGAGACGGCATCGCCGTTGTTGCGCTCGCGAACCGTTCCGACAAAACTGGCAACCGCACCCACCTGAAGATTCAAGGCACCCGAGGGGTGCCTGCGAAGGGCATCGAGGCAGGCATCAACTGAGAAATCAGCCTCCTGAACAATGACTCGAGGCTGAGCCATTGCGCTTAGCCCCCGGTCACCGGCGGGAAGCATGCCACTTCATCTCCCGCTTGAATCTGCGTGGACTCCGATGCCATGACCTGGTTTACCGCGACGCGAACCCGCCCTGGATGGGCAAAATCTGCCCAGTCGTCCCCCCGACTTACAAGGGCGGCGCGAAGGGCTGAAACATCGCCCTCGATCCAATCGATCGCAAAGCGCTGAAGGCCAAGCCGCTCGCGAAGCGAGGCAAAGAGGCGGATCTCGAGTTGATTCTGCATGGGGTCGACCCTAGTGCACCAATGACTCGAACAGCACACACTGAACCGAGTCTCCGAGTTGAATGGGCGTCTGGGCGGGGACACGCACGAGACATCCAGACTGCGTCACGGAGGTGAGCAACTGAGAATTCTGTTTGGAATGCACCTGGACTGACCCGTCGGCCTGCAGCCAGCCGCGCATGAATTCCTGCCGCCGGTCCGGGCGCGTCCAGGAGAATGCTGCCTGCGCCAAAACCGATTGTGGCTCCACCCTCTGCACGCCCGAGGCACGAAGCAGAAACGGCCGCACCAGCAACACAAATGTGACCCATGCCGAAACCGGATTTCCCGGAAGCCCCAAGAATGCAGCCTGACCGACTCGACCAAATGCGAAGGGCTTGCCCGGCTTGATCGCGACCTGCCAGAGATCGAGCGCTCCAACGTCCCGAACAGCCGCCTTGATGTGATCCTCCTCCCCAACAGACACACCGCCGCATGTCAGCACCACGTCATGCGCAGCGCCAGCCTGAGCCAGAGATGCACGCGTAATGTCGGCCCGATCCGGCAAGACTCCAAGGTCTGTCACCTCAGCCCCGAGGGACGCTGCGAGAGCCATCATCATGGGCCGGTTGCTGTCGAAAATTTGCCCGGGCGCTAGCGCCTGCCCTGGCTGCACAAGCTCATCTCCACTTGAGAACACTGCAACCTTGAGACGCCTGCGCACTTCAATTTCGCGGACTCCAACGCTCGCCAGTAAACCGAGATCTGCGGCCAGGAGGCGGCTGCCAACCGGCAGCACCTCGGCACCGACATGGAGGTCTCCACCGCGTTTGCGAACGTACTGACCCTCTGGAGGCGCAGCCTGAAAAACCACCTCCGCACCATCTGCAGTGGGGGTCGCATCCTCCTGCATGACCACTGCCGTAGCCCAGGGAGGAAGCGGCGCTCCCGTGAAAATGCGGGCAGCAGTCCCGGACTCGAGCGGCAATCCAACGTGCCCAGCCGCAATGCGCTGCGACACCCGCATGGCGCGGCCAGGTTCAACCTCGCGCGCACACACGGCGTATCCGTCCATTTGGGCGTTATCAAAGCCGGGCACATCGAGCGGAGATGCCACGGTCTGAGCCAGCACGCGACCGAGGGCGTGGTGCAGCGCTACGCGCTCGGACGGTGGTGCTGAAGGAGCGCGCGCAAGCAGTTCAATGAGTGCAGACTCGAGGGTGCGCATGCTAGGCACTTTCGCGACTATGCTCAACGATGAACGCCTTGAGGCGTTCTAGGTCGGCCTCCATGCGAAACACCCGTTGAGGCAATGACTCGATGCCCTCAAAGCCAGGTGGTCTTGGCGCAGGCCGTCCAAGCGCCTCCTCAATGGTCTCTGAAAATTTAATCGGCAATGCTGTCTCTAGACAGATCATAGGCTGCCCCGGCCTCAGGTATCGACGCGCGACATTGAGGCCATCTGCGGTGTGTGGGTCGATGATGCGGCCGTAGCGTCGGTGCGTGCTGCGAATCGAATCAAGGCGCATGGCGTGCGTGCTGGTCCCTGAGACCAGTCCCGAGGCGCGCACCTCGCGCCACGCCGGATCAGAGGGCTCAAGATAAAACGCTCCGGTCTGTGCAAGCTGGCTCCAGAGGGCAGCCAATCGATGGGCGTCTCCATCGAGCATTTCAAAAATGAAACGCTCAAAATTCGAGGCCTTCGAGATGTCCATAGAGGGGCTCGAGGTGACCTGGGTCTCGGCGGTGGATCGCGGCCGATACCGACCGGTCGCGAAGAATTCGTCAAGGACGTTGTTCTCGTTGGTTGCAACCACAAGCCGGTCGATGGGCAACCCCATGCGCTTGGCAACATAACCCGAGAGCACATTTCCAAAGTTGCCCGACGGCACGCTAAAGGAGACGGGCTCACCGATCGAGAGACCATAGCGCTCAACCGCCTGAAAGTAGCCCGAAAAGTAGTACACGACCTGGGCCGAGATGCGCCCCCAGTTGATGGAGTTCACCGCACCGATGTGCTGACTCGCCTTGAAGCTAAGGTCTGCGGAGACGGCCTTTACGAGGTCTTGGCAGACGTCGAAGCTACCTGGTACGGTGATATTGAAAATATTGGGGTCTTGCAAGGAATACATCTGAGCCCGCTGAAAAGCACTCATGCGCCCCTCGGGCGAGAGCATGAAGACCTTCAAAGCATCCTTACCTCGCATGGCATATTCAGCCGCGCTTCCCGTGTCGCCAGAGGTCGCACCCAAGATTGACAGGGAGGTACCCCTGGCCTGAAGCACCTCCTCAAAGACCTGACCCAGAAACTGCATGGCCATGTCCTTGAACGCCAGGGTGGGGCCATTGGAGAGCTCCAGCAGACCAATCGGTGTTCCGCCCTCCTCGGTGAGATGGGTCAACGGGGCAATTCGGGCATCTCCAAACTGCACGCGCGTGTAGGCCGCCCGTGTCAAACGCAGCAGGGTGTCGGGAGCAAGATCTGTGGCGAAACAGCCCATGACCTGAGCCGCAAGGTCGGGGTACGGAAGCGCAGACCAGCGCACCATTTGACCGAGAGAGACCTGCGGAATCCGCTGAGGCATGGCCAGCCCGCCATCGGGCGCAAGTCCCTCAAGCAGAACGTCTGTAAACCCGCCCAGAACAGCCTCGGACCGGGTAGACCGATACTGGAGCGTCATGCAAAGTGCTCCACGCGCAGGGTTACCGTTTGCTCCAGAATGCTGGGTAGCTGGACGAGCTCGGCAAGTGCGAGCCTCAGATCGCGCTCAAGACAGGGGTGCGTCACGATGATGACATCAGTGTGATCTTGGGGCTCTTCCCTGGGCCTCTGAATGAAGGCATCAATGGAGATGCCTCTGTCCGCCAGGCGCCGGGTGATGTCGGCCAGAACGCCTGGTTCGTCTCGGACACCCATGCGCAGGTAGAACCCGGTGCGAACCTGCGCAATCGGCAGGACCGGCACCTCCTCTAGGCAGTTGTCTTGGAACCCCAGGGCAGGCACGGCAAGCGCAGCATCTGTTGGCCGGCGACAGAGGTCGATGAGGTCTGCAACCACCGCACTGGCCGTGGGCTCCGCCCCCGCTCCCTTGCCGTAATGGAGGGTTGTTCCCACCGCATCACCGACGACCTGCACTGCATTCATCGCCCCCTCGACATTTGCCAACAGCAAGCTCTCGGACACCAGCGTGGGGTGTACACGCAGTTCTATTCCTTCGGGGCTACGTTTGGTGATGCCAAGGAGCTTGACCCGATAACCCAGCTGCTCGGCATACCGAATGTCCATGGCCTGAAGGCCCCTAATGCCCTCGATATGGGCCTTCGAGAACGAGAGTTCAATACCAAAAGCACTCGAGGCCAGCAGCGAAATCTTGTGGGCAGCATCGATACCCTCGACGTCGAAGGTCGGATCGGCCTCTGCATATCCGAGACGCTGGGCCTCAGCGAGCACATCGTCAAACGAGAGCCCCTTGGAGCGCATTTCGCTCAAAATAAAGTTCGTAGTTCCATTGATGATGCCAGCGACCGACTCAATGCGATTGGCAGCAAGCCCTTCTCGCATGGCCTTGATGATGGGAATTCCTCCAGCGACAGAGGCTTCATAGCCAATCGAGACGCCATGCTCGCGAGCCAGAGCAAACAGTTCATTGCCATGCACTGCCAGCAAGGCCTTATTCGCTGTCACAACGGACTTGCCAGATCTCAGTGCATGCTCCACGAGCGTCTTGGCAAATCCATATCCGCCTATCAACTCCACCACCACATCAATGTCAGCATTGCTCACCATGTCTGCGGCATCTGAGTAGACCTTGCATTGCCCTTGCGTGAGCGTTCGGGCCTTTTCCTGATCGAGGTCAGCAACGGCAGACACCAGAATGTCGCGCCCTGTTCGCCGGCGGATCTCCGCCGCATTGCGCGTCAGAACGGTGTAGGTGCCTCCGCCAACGGTTCCCAGCCCAGCAATGCCAACGCGCAATGGCCCCCCGACTTGACGTATGCCGCCGCTCACGCCTCTTCTCCCTCGGCGACTTCAGCCGGTACTTTGATCAGGCCGTCCTTTCGGAACATTTCGCGAATGCCACGCACCGCCTGGCGGATGCGATGTTCATTCTCAATGAGTGCAAATCGAACATGGCTATCGCCATATTCTCCAAAACCAATACCTGGGGAGACTGCGACCTTTGCCTCAAGTAAAAGCTTCTTGGCAAACTCGAGAGAACCGAGACCCGCATAAGGCTGTGGAATGCGCGCCCAGATGTACATGGAGGCTTTTGGCACCTCTACATTCCAGCCAGCCTGAATCAGTCCGCGCGCAAGGGTGTCGCGGCGCTTCTGGTACTGCAAACGCACATCCTCTACACAGTCCTGGGGACCCTCAAGCGCAATAACCGAAGCAACCTGAATGGGGGTGAACGTACCGTAATCGTGATAGCTCTTAATGCGAGCAAGTGCTGCGACCAGGTCTTTGTTGCCCACCATGAACCCAATGCGCCAGCCGGCCATGCTGTAGGACTTCGAGAGCGTAAAAAACTCTACCGCGACATCTCGAGCGCCGGGCACTTCCATAATGGAGGGCGCGCGGTAGCCATCGAACACAATGTCCGCATAGGCAAGGTCGTGCACCACGAGGATGTCGTGCTCCTTGGCCAGAGCCACCACCCGCTCAAAGAATGGCAGGTCGACACAGCGTGCAGTGGGGTTACTGGGAAACCCAAGAATCATCATTTTGGGCTTGGGAATGGATTCGCGTATGGCACGCTCGAGTTCTTCAAAGAAATCGACATCGTCGGTCATGCGCACCGAGCGAATGTCTGCTCCCGCGATGATTGCCCCATAAATATGGATCGGGTACGAGGGGTTTGGGACCAGCACCGTGTCGCCTCGGTCGAGTGTGGCGAGCATGAGGTGTGCAAGGCCCTCTTTGGAGCCAATGGTGACAATTGCCTCCGTCTCGGGATCGAGATCCACCCCATAGCGGCGCTGATACCAACCCGTGATGGCCTTGCGCAGCCGCAAAATGCCCTTAGAGACGGAGTAGCCGTGGGTATGCTCCTTGCGGGAGACCTCGACCAGTTTCTCTACGATGTGCGGGGGCGTAGGGCTATCGGGATTGCCCATGCTCATGTCAATAATGTCCTCGCCCCGCCGACGGGCGGCCATCTTGAGCTCACCCGTGATGTTGAATACATAGGGCGGCAGACGTTGAATGCGAGGAAAGGGCTTCATAACAGGGGCGATTCCATTAATTAGATAAAACCTTTACTTTAGCCCAAGCTGGGCCGACAAAAAATTCATCAAAACCTGCTAGCGTTGGAATTCATGGGAACTTCCCTCCAGCCAGACCTAGCCCCTGGGCTCAACCGAATCACCGCCTACCGTGCCGACGCGGTGCGGGTGGGCGCAACGGAATTCTCGCACTCGGTGCTCGTGCTCCCGGAGGGCACCCCTCAGCGTTGGGAGCCCAGTGCGTTCGAACACCTCTCTGATGATCACTTGCGTGCACTTGCGGCGCAGCCAGTTGAAGTCATCTTGATTGGAACGGGTACGCAAATCCATCTCATTCCCCCGAGCCGACTCGCGCGGTTTTTCCCCCGGACGGGCGTGGAATGCATGACCACCGATGCGGCCTGCCGAACATTTAACCTGCTCGCCTCAGAGGGACGCAAAGTGTTGGCGGCCCTCATCGTCCCGCCCCATTCTTCAAACCTCTCTCCCCCGGAGTGCACCACACCATGACCCAAGCCTCCCAGCACGCTCTTGTAGATGCTTTGCCCCCCATCACCATAGAGACCACACGTGGGCAAGCCAATCTGCATGATTTTCGAGGTCACCAGTTGGTGATTTACTTCTACCCAAAGGACGACACACCGGGATGCACGGTCGAGGGCCAAGACTTCACCAGGCTTCATCAGAAGTTTCTGGAGGCCGATACCCAGCTGCTCGGTGTCTCTCGCGACAGCATTGCGTCGCACCAGAAATTTATCGACAAATATGAGCTCAGTCTCACCCTGGCCGCAGACCCCTCGGAGAGCCTCTGCGCAGCGTTTGGCGTCATGAAAGACAAGAACATGTACGGAAAAGTCGTCCGAGGGGTTGAGCGAAGCACTTTTTTGTTCGACGCGCAGGGCAAACTCCAGCAGGCTTGGCGTGGCGTAAAGGTTCCTGGTCATGCACAGGAGGTCCTCGAGGCCGCCCAATCTCTTCGCTCTACCCGCTCAGAATAGGACCGCCCAATGCCACTCCCAAAGGCCCCAACAAAGCCTGCAACACTCCTAAAAGCCGATGACGCAGTGGTGGCGAAGACCGTTCACACCCGACGCCCCAGGAGGCAGGAGGTCGAAGAGTCGGCCCCCCCCACACCCTCACCTGCTGCGCCAGTCATTGCGCCGCCCCCATTGAAGCCAGCAGCGTCCACGCGGGCCACTGCACGACCGGCGCCGCGGGCATCCGCCAGGAACACCCCTGGCAACGGGATCAACAAGCTCTTTGTGCTCGACACCAACGTGCTCATGCACGATCCGACCAGCCTCTTTCGGTTTGAAGAGCACGACGTTTACCTGCCCATGACGACGCTGGAAGAGTTGGACGGGCACAAAAAAGGGATGTCTGAGACCGCTCGAAACGTCCGCCAGGTCTCGCGAAGCCTTGACGCATTAATTGAATCCTTGACCAATGAAGCCAGGAAAGACCTTCGCACGGGCGTACCGCTCAGTGCGATTGGACACTCCGATGCGACGGGGCATCTCTTTTTCCAGACAGACATTCTGCCCATCGAGCCCGTCTCCGGACTGGCCACCCTCAAAGCGGACAACCAAATCCTTGGGGTTGTCCGAGCGCTCAAGGCCAAAGAGCCTGCCCGCGAGGTGGTTCTGGTCTCGAAAGACATCAATATTCGAATCAAGGCGCATGCGCTTGGGTTGCCCGCTGAGGACTATTTCAACGATCAGGTCATCGATGATGCCGACCTGCTCTACACCGGCAGCATGGCCCTGCCCGACAATTTCTGGGAATCCCACGGCAAGAATATGGAATCCTGGCAGCAGGGCGGCACGACGTTCTACCGCGTCACAGGCCCCCTCTGCTCCTCGTTTCATTTGAATCAGTTCGTGTACGAAGAGGGCGCAAAGCCCCTCTACGCCGTGGTGACTGAGGTCTTGGGCAGCACCGCAGTGCTGCGGGTTTTACGCGACTACACGCATCAGAAAAATGCCGTCTGGGGTATTACCGCGCGCAACCGAGAGCAGCAGTTCGCGATGTCGCTGCTCATGAACCCCGACATCGACTTCGTCACGCTGCTCGGGCAGGCCGGCACGGGTAAAACACTTTTGGCATTGGCCGCGGGCCTAGCCCAGTCTCTCGAGGCCAAGCTCTACAACGAAATCATTGTGACGCGTGCCACCGTGCCCATCGCCGAGGACATCGGATTTCTCCCGGGCACCGAAGAGGAGAAGATGCAACCTTGGATGGGCGCACTCGAAGACAACCTCGAGGTACTCAACAAAGGAGTAGATGGTGGGGGTGACTGGGGGAGGGGTGCAGCCTCTGACCTGATTCGCAGTCGCATCAAGGTCAAATCCATGAACTTCATGCGGGGTCGCACCTTCATCAGCAAGTTCGTCATCATTGACGAGGCGCAAAACCTCACGCCAAAGCAAATGAAGACGCTCATCACCCGGGCGGGACCCGGGACCAAAGTGGTGTGTATGGGCAATATTGCCCAAATCGACTCCCCCTACCTCACGGAGGGCTCCTCGGGGCTGACCTACACCGTTGACCGTTTCAAAGGCTGGGCGCACGGTGGTCACGTTACCCTGCAGCGTGGAGAGCGGTCTCGACTTGCTGACTTCGCCAGCGACAACCTCTAGCCCCCAAAATCGTGGCAATACTTTAGTATTGCCATATGCAGGAACCTATCTGCCTTTCCGAGGAGCAGCGAGACGAGCTCGTGTACGCACTGCGAGAGGAGGGGGCGCACCTTCTGGTCATCGGTGGCACCGCTGCCGACCATACCGCCCTGCTCTCGCACCTTGCGTATCAGCTTGAAGGCGCACTCCCAATCGTAAAGGGCGTCGAAGAGGCCCACGCCCTCGCGCATGTGAGGCAATGGCTCGCTCGTGTGAAGAGCGTGCCCCCGCAGGATCATGGCTGGTGTGAGGACAGTGTCTCCGACATCCAGCGTTGCGCCGTAGTCCTGGACTCCCCCGCACGCGAAGGTATGGAGCAGATCAGGCGACAACTCGGAGACCAAGTGCAATTTATTCTCACGCTCGCAGAGGCAACGGAGTCACGGGTGCACGAGGAGCTGCTGAAGATGCTCGAGGACCGCGTATTAGAGGTTCGACTGGACACTCCCCGAGCGCCCACACCCGCACTCAGCCCCCAACTTGCTCATCGGCTTGAGGTCGTCCTTGTCGGCGTTATTTTGGTGCTCGTTGGTCTCTCGACCTTATGGCTTGCAGACAGTGCCGTCTCAGAGCCCACGCAGGAGCCCACACCCGCGCCGGTCTGGACCGCACCCGTCTGGAGCGTTCGCCCCTAATGGATTGGGTCCAACTGGGGCCTGTGCTGGCCCTCCTCTCTCTGCTCAGTCTTGAACTCGCCCTTCAGCGGCACGGCCCTCAGGCGCGGGGAATCTTTCTGCTCTCTGGCGCGCACCTGACGGGGTTCTTGGCCATTCCACTCCTCGCCGGGCCACACGCTCTTCACCTGGGACTCTGGGATGGGCTCTTTGCACTGGCGCTCATTCCCATCATGGGCCATTCATCGCGCTCACCCAATCGACAACTCGCCCTCATCGGCGGCGTATTTATGGTGGCGCATCTTGCGGCAGCAGCTGCCCCCACAGCACCACCCTCAGAATTGGTTGAGGCCACGATTCAAGGCATTGGGCTCATCGGGTTCGGCCTCCTCGCTTTGCGCCTGCATCAGCAGCACCATCTCACCAGCGCGTTCTTGGCGCTCCTGAGCGGGCTCGTTGCCTGGACAGGGCCAGACCAATGGTTGGCATTGGGATGCAAAGCCGCATTTGTGATCAGCTTGGTTCAGGACATCGTTCAACGTCGCAAGGATGAACAGCGACTTTTGGAGGACGCTCTGGTTCAGAGTGCCAATCAGCTCGAGCTGCCGTTCCGCATGACGGCTCAGGCACTTTTTCATGTCCCTGTCCCAATTCTTTTGGTGGAAGCAGGCAGCCGAGAGGTGCTCTACGCAAATGGCATGGCGCGGGCTACCCTGCGACAGACCGACTGGTCTCGGCGACCGTTGTCCTCTCTCTTTCTGGCGCTTCAGCCAGCTGGAGGGCATCAGGAGGAGGCCCTGCTCTTGGAACAGGAGGGGCTCATCCAGCGGGTCTTGCTTCACGCCATTCCCGCCCCAGGGGAGGCTGGGTCTCTTGAGATCATCTCGGTCACCCCCGCTGCCCTGCACTCGGAGCATCTCTCCCGTTTGCTGATAGAGGAGCACATGGAGATTCACGGCACAGGCCGATGCCTCACCGACAGTCGATTTTCGATCGTAGCGGCATCGGCAGGCTGGCAACACACCTTCGGACGCCTAGACCGATACTTCCAATCAGGTGTCGTTTGGGACAAACTGAGAATGGCCAACCCTGAGGCTTCCTTACTCCTGAGGGCCGAACTCGAGCTCGAGCGCACACGGCGGACGCGGTTCACCCAACCTCAGCTTCACGGGCCAAGCCTGCAGATTGAGGCCATGGGTTTTCGCGATGCCGAGGGAGCCAAGTGGTACCTCTTTCAGATCAGTCCGCCAAGATGAGTCAAAAAAAATCCTCTCCTGATCTGAAAACAATTCTCTTGGCTGTCGAAAAGTCGGGCCCAAAGGCCGTCACGTCTTTATGTCTTTTGTCGGGCGTGAGTGAGGCCGACTTCAAGGCTGTGCTCCACGAACATTCGGGGCACCAACTTGCAACCGCGCAGAGGCAAGATATCGAGAAGCGACTCCAGCAGGCGCTTGGGCTTCAAAACCCCACAAGGGAACACCAATCGCCAGGGCGCATTGCACGTGACCAGTGGCCAGAGACCCCCCTGAAGTCGCTTCAAATTTTGCGGGGGGTCCAGCATATTGAGCGCCCAGTCGAGGAAATACCGGCGCAGCCGAACTGGCCCATGGCGCTTGCCCTCATCCTCTACCTGGCTATCAGTCTGACGTATGCTTTAGGCCTATATGGCCAGCTCTAAGGGACTCCTCTCACCTACCCTGCTTCTCGTTGACGATCACCCGCTGATTCGACGGGCCTTATCGGAGTCGATCAGCGGTGCGCTGCCCGATGCACGCGTCTGGAGCAGTGCATCTGCCGAGGAGGCCGTCGTTGTCGCGCGAACCCAGTTGCAGCAGGGCTTCAAAGTGATTGCACTCATGGATCTCGGCCTACCGGGCCTCTCCGGCCTTGGCGCCATCCAGGCCCTCAAATCCCTGCAAGGTGAGATCCTCATCATTACGGTCTCCGGTTCTGACGATGAGGCGCAAGTGAGCGCAGCGCTCGGTGCTGGAGCCCATGCCTTCGTGAGCAAGGGTGCACCAATCGAAGGGCTCATTCAGGTGGTCTCGGAAGCCCTTGCGGGCAATCTTCCTGCTGGGACTTGGCTCTCCGCCCAAGGCTACAGAGACAGCAGTGCGTTGCGGCCCGTGACGCTCACCGAGAGACAGCTTCAGGTACTCTCCATGATCTGCGAGGGCCACAACAATCGCGATATTGCAGCCACCCTCGGCATTTCCGAAATCACTGCCAAAAGCCATATCAGCGGGCTTTTTCGAGCACTTGGGGTCGTAAGCCGCACACAAGCGGTTTTGGCAGCCCAGCGACTAGGGCTTAGCGCACCTCGTTGATTTTGCTTGCCAGCAGCGCGAGAAGCTCAGCAGATTCAAAAGGCTGCCTGAGCATGCGCGTCCAACGCGGTGTGCCCGCCTGGGGTCCGCCCTGGAGCGCCTGATCCGTGAGGATGATGGCCGGAATCCAATCGTTGAACTCTTCCTCGAAACGCTCTGCAATCTCCCACCAGGACGATCCATCTGAGGTGTTTTCAATGAGGAGAAAGTCGGGCTGCAGCCCCAAATCCGCAAGCGCGGCAAGGGCTTCACTGCCAGACGTATAAGCGAGCGTCTCAAGGCCATCGACCATGAGTGCGACGCTCAAGGCATGACGAGATTCCGGAATGGGGCTCACGATCACCACCAACCGCGGCCTCTTCGCGCCAGACAGCGCAGCGCGGGCATCTGTTGCCACATCATCAAGGCTTTGCGGGTCAGAGGGATCTAATGCCGCAAGCAAGCCCGGGTTCACAGATGCTGGGAGTACGACCAGGAATCCCGTACCCAGTTTACGGTGGCTTGACACAACGAGACGGGCACCAATTCGCATCGCGATCTGCCGAGAGATCACCAGGCCAAGCCCAATGCCCTGGAGAGACGGAACGGTCTCTCCAGTCGGTCTCCTTTGGAGCTCGGCTCGAATGCGAGCGAGCTGTGGATTCCCCATCCCTGGACCGGTGTCACTGATCGAGAGCCGCAGAAATGAGCCACTGCGAAGCACCCTGAGCCGAACACGACAGGCCGGCGCGTACCGAAGTGCGTTGGCCAGGAGGTTGCGAACGAGCCGCTCAAGCAGCCGCCGGTCCGACCTTACCCATGCCAGGTCAGGATCCGAGATCCGCAGCTCAAGGGCCCCGCCACTATCAGCAAACAGGGGAGATTGCTCCGCATAAAGCCCCTGCAGCAGGGAGACCAGGCTCACAGGCTCAGCACGAATGGCCAGAGAGCCTTGAACCAGCTGCGAAACATCCATCACGCCATCGAGAAGGCCTGTCATATAGCTCAACCCCTGGCGAAGCCCGAGCCTCGCCTGATGGGCGGCCTCCCGCTCCCCGTCGGGCAACCATCCCGACGAGAGCGATTGCTCTAACCTTCGAAGGTACAAATTCATAGCCTGTATGGGCTGCCTGAGGTCGTGACTCATGGCCCCCACCAGTCGCTGCCGAATCAGGTCTCGCTCTCGCTCGGACTGCTCTCGATCTGAAAGCCGGGCTAACCGTTCACCGATCTGTGCAGCTGAACGCTCCAAGTTGCGGCGCTCCGATCGCAGCCGAATGAGCACCAGCACAAGCACCAGGGCCACGAGTCCGAGAGCAAGAGCCATCCAGAGCAACGCAAGAGGATGCGGAAGGA